>ERZ773115.22-NODE-22-length-174675-cov-23.825621_pt1 | contig 174675 bp, 159 predicted proteins | sample MGYA00511116_ERZ773115 | MGnify/ENA primary metagenome ERZ773115 (study PRJEB29015, sample SAMEA2737869) | human gut metagenome | biome: human gut; feature: human-associated habitat; material: faeces | place: China | collected 2012 ... | reverse complement strand
AAGCATTGCAAAGCAAAGACTTTTCAGAAATCCTACTGATCTGCGTCAATTTTTTCGTTATAGTTCACGGATTTTTCAGTCCTTTGGATGGCAAAATACCATGTGGATAATTGGTCATAAGAAATAATATGACCACACGTTTACCATCATTTTAAGTGGTATCTTTTAATTTGTATAGGCAACATCGGAGTCTAGTTTATAGTCGTAGCGTTCCCATGTGACGTCGACGGCGGTTGTTTTGCCGCGTTGATATTCTATGTTGATCATTGCCTTGCGACCGCGATATGCAAACATGCCAAGACTTACAATGATGCTGCTTCCATCGCTTCCATACAAATAGTTTTCGAAGGATTGATGATCTTTTCTTTCCAGTCGGATATACATGGTCTTTCCCGGTTGGATGACAAGTTCAGCATCATCGGCAAGTTTGCGATACGCATTGTTTTTCCTCTGCTTATACGATATCGCCATCTGGTCGATCGAGTTCACATCATTTCCGAGACCTCCCATTTCCATATCTCCGATAAAGAAGTCGAAGCCACCGCCCCAGCTTGTCCGGCTGTTATATTTCTTTCCAAAACAGATATCTCGTTCGTCCGTAGAGTGGATCTTAAATTCATAATATTTGATTCGTCTGGCATTCTTTACATTGATCTGAGCCATGCATTTTCCGTCGGAATTATCGGTTGCGAGCCAGCGCACCTCGGATCTTTCCCCAAGCTTACGTTCGCCGCCAACGATGGCATATGGTCTGACCTGATAAGTGTACACCTGCTCCGGCTGTGCCGTGTAATCCTCATAAAGAAAACCTCTTTTCCCCGTGTCAAGCTTTGTCTTCTGAAGCTTTTGTTTCTTCACAACGTCAATCCTTTGCATATTACTCTTTGTCGTACCGCGGTATATTTCAAAGCCATCCGCTTGAACCGAGCCAAAGGTTCGGAATACGAGACGGGAAAAGCCTTTGTCTCCTCTGATGTCATCAATTGACTGATCCAGCGTTGTGCCATACATTTCACAGAATATCTCGCGGCTGTTTCCCTCGCTCTTCGGATCTAAAAGCCACATTCCTCCCTCCTGGAATACCTCGATCTCATAACGAAATACATCGCCGTAAGAAAACTTCTGTGTAAACTCATACTGCTTCTTCCCCGGCTTGTATGTTTTTGTCATTTCCTTCCGGTCAGGCTTATCGTCCCGGACGCGGTATCTGGTCAATCGATATTCTTGTGCATTGGTCAGCGCCTCCCAACTCACCTTGATCGTCTGTTTCTTCTGATCGAGCTTTACCTGCAAATAATCTTTTCTATGTACCATTGACAGAATTTCTTCCTCATCTGCAACCGGCGCAGCTGTTGGATCCGGTGTCTGCGCCGTATAGGACTGCTTTCCGGCACCACCGCGCTGCCGCATACTTTCCTCACGATCCGTCCACAGGATTGCGCCGATTACTATGATACCCAGTAATATAACACCTGTCACTATAAGAATTTTCTTGTTTATTGTTTGCATGGCACCACTCCCTTCCTGCAAAAAAGGGCAAAACCAGCGTTTTCCCCTCCAAGAATTGCTTCGCAATTCTCGTTGACATAACACTACGCTACGAGCATTTTCCTATATATCAAAAAGCTGTCCCACATTTATGAGACAGCCTCTTACCTTTCATGCTAAACCATCTTACACTTGCGTAAATAATTTCTGCTCCACAGTCTGTATTTCGGCTTCGGAGTAATCCATAGAAAGGATCATTTCACGGGATAATCCGCTTCCCAGCATTTTGCGTATTGCCTCCAAACGCCCTGCCGTCAATCCTTCTGAACGTCCCTCAGCCAATCCCTCCGAACGTCCTTCTTCGCGAACGATTTTTTCACGTTCCTCCGCATAACTTTTCGCATAATCCTCTACTGTTTTGCACATTTTCCCCAAACCTCCCTCCGTCTCTTTGAAATACTTAACTGCTTTGCTTAATGCGGGGAATCTGGCATCTTCAAATACATCTTTTCGTAAAAATAACTGGAGTAGTTCGGATTTGTCCGAACCATCCTTCACTACTGTATTGGCAAAGAAGATATCTTCCCCGTCATCTACAGGAGCATACCCCTCATTTGTTTTCATGCACCTTTTCACATGTGTGATCATCTGCCCGTTATGTAGAGCGTCATACTCCGTAATATATAAGATGGTTACCTGCGGGATATCCGAAAAATCGGTTCCCTTTGGCGTATATGCTGCCGTAGTTGATGATGCATAAAACCGATTCCTCTTGATATCGTCATTACCGGAACCCTTCTGCATCTCAATGTTCATATATGTTCCGTTTTCCAGAATACAGAGTACATCCAGAATAATCTCTCTGTGTAAACTCGTGATAACACACTGCGGTGTTACGCTTACCACTTTTAGCTGTGGCCGGTCCAACAGTGTGCGGAGTATCTCCTGGCAGACTTCCTTTCGTTCCGCCACCAGCCGGAACATGGCATCATCAATGATCCTTAAATTCTCTGCTGTTTCTCTTATCGCTTTTGAATATTGTTCAGTACCCACTGCCTTACCTCGCTTCCCCTACTTATCGTAGACGTGTTCCAAAACAAGTAGGATTCAGCTTCTGGCCTGACATCCCCGCTTGCTTTATGGGGATACCTGGCCCGGAAGGTATCATATGAGCTCTGCTTGAGAGACTCATTTAAGTTCTTTGTTTATATGTTCATCATATCATCATTGGTCACGCAAATCAACACCAGCTCGTTAACCGGTGGCGTAAATTCATCTTTGGATTGTGTATTGCAGAATATGCCTGTCGTGCTTTGAAGCACTAAATGCGAATAAATAGGTTTATTATACTCTTTTTTGCATTATTGACAAGCCCGTTTTTAACTGGAAACGATACTAAGGATATGTAACTGAGAAATGACTTCGTACAAGCTGTCTCTTCAGGTTCTGCGGATATACCTTATCCGTCACCGCAAAAATCTGTATCATCAGTACCTGTCGGTAATTCTTCTGCTCCAACGCCGTACGAAGCAGCGCCTCATATTCCTCCTCTGTCAAACGGTTCTGAATATCTTCGTGGTTGCTCTTTTTGCGGATATTGAGGCTTTTGCACTGCAGATCTGTACGACCGGCAAACTTACAATACGACTTAATACTGGCAATGATCGAATTAATACTACGCGCCTCATATCCTGCTTCCGGCAATGACTTCAAAAACGCATCCAATGAATTCTGAGACAAAGTCTGTGTTTGATCAGACAAAAAATGTGCGAGCTTTTTCACGTCTCGCACATACTTTTTCACTGTATTCAATTTTACGTTAGAATCCATCAGATACGATTGAAACTGTTTGATATCTGATGAAGTGAGCGAATGAGTCATAATACATATTATGTCGCTTTTTTTATAGAATCGTTGGAAAGATCCTGTTTTTCCTGCTTCCGGCAGCATTATCGCTTTGTTCAATCTTCTGATACCACTGCTCCCATTTCTTTTTGTCCGATCCGGAAAGGGTACTCATAAAACACATCATCTCCAGAGGAAATAATATCCGCTGTGAAAGATAGGTGTTGTCTGCCATAACACGGACGTTTTCGGCTGTTGCCAGTATGATCCCGGATTCTGTTGTCCGTACCGGCTCATGCTCTGCCAGCCCCCCATCTTTGTGGTCAACGACCATGTTCATCTGATCGAGCTGCTGCTTATGCTCCTTTCCGGTTGATTTCACGTAGATGCGGGTTGTGTCAATGCTGCTGTGTCCAAGTACATCAGCGAGCTTGACGATATCTCCTGTCTGCTGATAGAACTCCCTTGCAAACAAATGGCGCAGATTATGGGGAAATGCTTTGCCGGAGGGCACTCCGGCTGCCATTGCCGCTGCTTTCATCCGCCGCCATACTTCCCTGCGGTCAACCGGCTGATGGTTGCGGTTCTGAAAGACGGCACCTTCACAGATATTATGCTTCTGTACATATTCTTTCAGCAGTTCCTGCAGGGCGGACGGTAACAGGATCCGGCGCACCTTTCCCTTGTTATGGACATCGACCATGCCGTTTTGTAAGCATGCTACATTGATGTAGCTGAGTTCACCGACACGGATGCCGGTTCCGGCGATCGTCTGCAGAAGTCTTGCTGTTTTCTCTTCTCCCTGGCGGCTGGCTGTGCTGACCATTCTTTTATATTCTTCCATGGTCAGCTCTTTTTCTTCGTTTTCAAATGCGGTTCGCTGTACTTTGATCGTCTTGATGCACAGATCGTTCCATTTCATAACGATGCAGAACCGATTGATCGCTGTGAGAAATGAGTTGATGCTGTTCGCTTTATAACCACCCTGTTCCTCCAGTTCTTTTTTGTATGCGATCATCAGGTCTCTGGTGAGACCTCTTCCGTCAGCATACGTCTGCAGTTTCCGCACATCACGTACATATTTGTGGATGGTGTTTGGTGTTTTTTCAGATTTTTTTAATTCTTTTTCAAACCGGGCGATATTCTGCTCTGTTACGATTTTTTCTTTCATCTTTTGTCCTGCTTTCTCCAATAAATGGCATATTTTCTATCATTATATCCAAACAAACCCGGAAGCAAAAGAAGGGAACGCCTCCCCCTGCCTTTCTGCCTGAAATAATTCTTCAAAAAAATATACTCGTAAGAAAGTAACTTACGAGTATATTTTTTAAGCCCTATAAAACAGAGGAAAAATTTCCACAATCGCCTACAATAACCGGTCACATAATGCTCCCCAGCCAGTAGATCACCCCGACCACCCAGCTGCAAAATATTCCATACAATATCACGGGTCCCGCGATCGTAAAGATCTTGCAGCCGATACCAAAGACCTGTCCCTCTGCCTGAAACTCGATCGCCGGTGATACAACGGAATTGGCAAAGCCGGTGATCGGCACGATGCTTCCCGCGCCGCCAAACTGTCCCAGCTTCTGATAGATGTTTAGTCCGGTCAGGATAATACTTAGCAGGATCAGAGACAATGTGGTATAAAGCCCCGCCAGCTCCTTATCATTGCCGAGATACTGATAAAGACTGTTAAAGCCTTCTCCCACGACACAGATCGCGCCGCCCACCAGAAACGCCTTGGCACAGTTTAAGAAACGATTGCTTTTCGGCGTGATATTGCTGACGTAGTCATTATATTTTTGCTTCTGTTTTTCGCTGTCTTTCTCCTGAAGAACCTCCTCAATGGATGGGTCATTATTTGAATTCATATCACTCTCTCCTTTTCTCTGTCCAATTTTACGGACACGTCAATTTTATGGACATATCTGTTTTAATGCTGCATCCGGAAATATAGTTGATAGAAGCAGGCAATCGCCTTGCCAAGTGCAAGCGCCAGGATCACAAGCGGAAGTCCCGTCGCGAGCTTTACTCTCTGTACCAGAACCGGAATGACCTTAAGCGTTTCCGCCAGCGCCATGGCAAGACAGCCCACAAAGATGCCGGAAAATAGTCCGAACACGGCTAATGTCGCACTTCCAAACGGAATGGAAATGTGAAATACCGTCAGTACTGCCCCTGTTACACCTCCCAGAAATATACAGTTTTCCAGAAAATAGACACGGTTCGCTGTATGCAGACGGCTCGCCAGCCTCGGCAGCATTTCTAGAATAGAGATAAATGCGAACACGCCGCCGGCAACACTGATTCCGCCCGCAAATCCGATCACTCCCAATAAGATCAACTTCCATATCATGAGATTTCTTTGCCCTCCCTGGATGCATTTTTGATGATCGCATTGTTCATTTCCTGCTCATAATTGCGCATTTCCAGATGAAGCGGTGTCGGATCATCCCTCTCATTCCGGGCAGAGAAATGATTGTAAAAGCCGAGGATTCCTATGGCAATCCCCACGCAATAGGTGATCTCCATGATGCTGCCCTTGGTCTGCTCCGTCCCCATGACCAGCCTGTAGAACAGAGAAAATACATCACCCACGCTGACATCCGTGTTAAATGTCATAATTGTAAAACCTGCGCCGAAAAATATGATCAGACTGACAAAGGCAGCCTTGACAATCTCCAGCCACTTGGCAGGCTTCGGTGTGTCCTTATACTCTACGATAAAATCCGTTTCTCCGATATTGATCACCTGCAGACCCGGGCGCTGTTTCTGCAAAAGCTCAATGACCTTCATCGCCGAAAAGACAAGCTTTTGCTCTTTCTCCTGCGAAAAAGTATAAAGCACCAGCTTGCCGGATTCCTTCTGCAGCGTCTGATCCGCAGTCAGGATCTCGGCAACATCCTCCAGTAGAACTTTTTTGTGTGACACCTGACTATTTTGTTCCAATTTTAAGTAGATAATATCTGACTTCATTGTCGGTTCCCTCCTGCTCCACAAATTTGCCGTTTGCATAGGTTGTCCGTGCATTACGCATAATTGCTATATAGCAGACGGTACTTAAGGTCATGATGCCAATGAGCAACACATAAAACCACATTTTCTTTTTCCGCATTGCATACTCCGCCTTTCTCTTTTGTGTAAAGCATTTCCAAAATCGGAAATTTTATACTAGTTGTTGACGCAATCGAAGCAGAATTTTCTTTTCCAGGCGGCTGACCTGCACCTGACTGATCCCAAGCTCAGCCGCCACCTGCGTCTGCGTCATGTCCTCGTAATAACGCAGACGGATCAGTTTGCGTTCCTTGTCGCTCAGCGTATCAAGAAGCTGTTCCAGCAAAACATGATTGATCACATGCTCTTTTTCTGCATCAACTCCGGAGTCTGTTTCTCCGGTATTGGCTCTTGCAACTGCTGTTCTTGACACATAACCGACACTTGCATTCTCCCCGGCAACCACCTGATCGATCAGGCAGATCTCTTTGCCCTCCGGCTGATAGACCGGACGATAGATAGAGTCCACATCCCTGTTTGCCTCGATTGCCACTGCAATCTCCTCCGGTGCCAGCTCGGTTGCAGCCGCAATCTCATCAACCGTCGCCTGCCGTCCAAGCTCCTGCCCCAGCCGCTGCGCTGCCACTTTGATTTTCCATCCATTCTCTTTCATGGTACGACTGATCTTTATCATTCCGTCATCCCGCATAAACCGCTTTATCTCCCCCATGATCATGGGCACTGCGTATGTACTGAACCTGACCTCAAAGTCCAGATTAAAATGATCGATCGATTTGATCAGCCCGATGCAGCCAATCTGAAACAGATCCTCCGGATCATATCCTCTTCCATTGAAACGTTTCACAATATTCCAGACAAGTCCCACATTTTCTTCCACCATACGATCTCTTGCCTGTCGGTCTCCGGCACGGGCTTTTTTCAATAATTCTATCGCATCCATAGGATCCTCCATACCTCTGAAATCCCCATTTTACAGGGAATTTTCACACGAATTGCCGATACGCTTACTGAGTTTTACCCGCGTGCCTTTTCCCACCTCCGAATACACCTGCAGCTCATCCATGAATGCCTCCATAAAGGCAAAGCCCATCCCTGACCGCTCCCACTCCGGCTTAGTTGTATACAAAGGCTCCATCGCTTTTTCGATATCCGGGATCCCGACTCCGTGATCTGTGATCTCCACAAATACCTCCTGCCCCTTGATCTCACAGGTAATCTCGATCAGTCCCTCCCCGTTGTTGTAACCGTGAAGAATGCTGTTTGTCACCGCTTCCGAAACTGCTGTTTTGACATCCGCCAGCTCCTCTAATGTCGGATCAAGCCTTGTAATATATGCCGCCACAACCGTTCTTGCAAATGCTTCATTCTGCGAATTGCTATCTATGATCAGCTTCATTTGTCCTGTCCTCCTCTTTTATTCAGTCCTGCCACCGCCTGCTCCGGCGTGGCGTACCGCTCGATGATCTTAAACAGCCCGGACAGCCGGAAAATCCGCTCTATTTCATTTCCCACATTAGTCACAGCCGCCTTGCCGCCCCGAAACATCACTCTCTTGTAACGTCCCATGATCAGACCGATTCCGGAACTGTCCATAAAATCGGTCTTTGCAAAATCGAAAATAATATGTCGAATATTGCCGGCATCGATCAGCCGGTCCGACTGCTCCCGCAGCAGATTCACCGTATGGTGGTCAAGATCCTGTGATATGTAAATGATCAGACAATTCTGCTGTATTTCATAATGGATCGATTCTCTTTCTTTCTGGTTCAAAATATCTCCTCCTTCTCTCCAAAAATATAAAGCCCATAAAGAGTCGCTTGCGACTCTTTCGCGCTCGAGCGGTGCTGTTTACAGCTAACTTCTTCTCCGCGAGATGCGCATCCTCGCGGAGCGTTTTTTGCTTTATAGGAAACGAGAAGTTTCCTATAAAGCAAAAAAGACCTGCCAGAGTCATACGTTCTGTATACTCTGACAGGTCTCCCTATCATTTTCTCATGCGATATTCTGTGGTTTCCCACCTTGTCTTATGTGTTACTGACCAATCTCACGCAGTCTGCTCTTTGCCTCCGCAACTCTTGAGGAATCCGGATAATCATTGACCACCTGATCATAATACTGCTTTGCTGTTTCAAAATCGGACTTCTGCTGATAGCTGCGTCCCAGAAAATACATGGCATCGGTATTATCCGCGTTGAATTTGAGGGACTTTTTCAGAAGCTTGATCGCCTTATCATAGTCCTTCTGTCCAGAATAATCACCCTGACCATTATAGCAGTCTCTTCCCTTTTCAAAATAGGAGGTCGATGCTGTATCGTAGGTTTCCTTCTTGATCTTGTTATAGAACTTCTTAGCTCCGTCACCGGACAGACTGTCGGCATCCACCTTGTCCAGTGCCTTTGCCGCTGACAGCTTATCATCATTCATGTAATATTGCATTGCCTGAATGAGATTATCATAGACCGCCTGAACACCGTCCAGATCAGTCGGACTGCCACTCTGGTAATCGGATAACCGCTTTGTCAGCTCATCCACCTGCTTCTGAAGCTCCGTGTTAGCATTCTTCAAGGTACTGACATCGCTTTCTCCGGATGCCAGATTCTCGCTATAGGTCTTGAATGCCTTATTATCGTTGCTGCTTGATCTCTGCTTCAATGCCGGTGTGATCAGAAACTGCATGATCACAATACCTGCGATCAGACCGAGAAGCACATGAACAAACGGCAGAACGGAAGGCTTCTCCTCCTTGTACAACGTAATCGGCTTGTACGCATTGTCATCCACTCTCGGAAGTGTTTTGCGTGCCGGCTGCTCACTTGTCTTTTCTTCCTTCGGCGTACCGTTCTCCCCTTTGATATGGACGTCTGACAGCTCCTTCAGATAAGCGAGTGTCGTTGTATTAGTCACATCGACACCGCTGATGGATTTCAACAGCTTGTAAGCACGCACGCGGTTCTCCTTCTTGCCGGTCTTCATATAAAGAAGTGCCAGAAGCTGATGCGCACGTATAAACTTCGGATTGGTGCTGACTACCTTTTTGAGCTGGATGATCGCCATATCCTCATCGCCGTTCTGCGCAGACATTAACGCAGAGTTGTACTTTTTGACCATCTGACTGTATGTCTCCAGACGGTTTGGATTGGACTGAACCAGCTGAATGTAGTGGTCTGCCTCGTTATGCTCCTCCTGAAAATGCTTACTGATCACCCACTCACTCAGTGCGGAAACGATCTCGCCCTCTTCAAAATAAATGAGTCCCAGCAGGTTTCTTGCGTTGGTATTTAATTTGTTAAATTTTAAGCTTTTGTGCAAAGATGCGATCGCTCCGGACAGATCTCTGACCTTTGCCTGTTCCAGACCGCGGTTATAGCAAATATTGGACGCACTGAGAACTCTGCGGTAATTGCGCAGCTCCTGTCCACAATTGTCACAACGATCTTTCTTGAAAGACACCTCTGCATTACATCTTGGACATCTCATGTTTCTTCCCCTATTCTGCTTTCTTTGAGCCTGTATTCACATCTGCCAGAATACTCTGGAGCAGATCCATCACATCGGTTGTACTGTTTCCATAAATGGCATCCTCCGCCTGCTCAATATCAAGACTAGGCTGAAATTTTTCTAATTCTGCCTCGAAATCCATCTTACACTACCTCCATTTATTCATCAAATCATTTTTGCCGCAATAATCGACATTCGTCGGAATTATTTGTCCAATGCCTTTAATTCTTCTTCCACCTTTGCCATCATGCTGGTGTATTTCTCTAATTTCGCTTTCTCCTCAGCGACCTTTGCCTCCGGTGCCTTGCTCATAAACTTCTCGTTGTTCAGCATTCCGTTGACACGCTTTAACTCGCCCTCCAGACGCTTCTTCTCCTTGGTCAGACGTTCCTTTTCCTTCTCGAAATCAACCAGATCAGCCAGTGGCATATAAATGGTTGCCTTCGGAATAACAACAGAAACAGCATTGTCTTCTACGCCTGTCTTATCCATCTGTACAAACAGCTCAGATGCATAGATCATATGCTCATAAGCATCTCGACTTCCCTCGAGTACCTTACAGGTCTCCTCATCATCTGCCACGATATATACCTGCGCCTTGCGGGCCTTGGCAACGTTCATCTCGGTACGGATGTTACGGATACCGCGGATCACGTTCTTGATGTGCTCTGCCATTGTCTCTGCTGCAGGATTGTTCCACTCCTCCTTATATTCCGGCCATGAAGAGATCATGATAGACTCCTCCTCTGACTGGATCGTGCAGAAGATCTCCTCTGTGATAAACGGCATGTACGGATGAAGCAGCTTCAGAGAATCGATCAGCACGGTACGGAGTGTCCAGAATGCTGCATTTGCAGATGCCGGATCCTTTTCCTGCGCAAAAAGTCTTGGTTTAACGATCTCAATATACCAGTCACAGAACTCGGTCCAGATAAAGTCGTTGATCTTCTGAACCGCAACACCGAGTTCGTATTTCTCCATGTTCTCGGTAACTTCCTTCGCCAGAGTATTTACCTTGGAAAGGATCCACTTATCTGCCTCCTTGAGTTCCTCATAAGCAGGCTCTGTGATCGTATTATCACCCAGATGCATCATAATGAAACGGGATGCATTCCATACCTTATTGGCAAAGTTACGGCTTGCCTCAACACGCTCCCAGTAGAAACGCATGTCGTTACCCGGCGCATTACCTGTAACAAGGGTGAAACGAAGTGCGTCTGCACCGTATTTATCAATAACCTCCAGCGGGTCAATACCATTGCCGAGGGACTTACTCATCTTACGTCCTTGTGAATCACGAACGAGTCCGTGGATCAGAACCGTATCAAACGGAACCTTTCCGGTATGCTCAAGTCCTGAGAACATCATACGGATAACCCAGAAGAAGATAATGTCATATCCGGTAACAAGTGTACTTGTCGGATAGAAATAATCCATCTCCTCGGTGTTGTCCGGCCAGCCAAGTGTGCTGAACGGCCAGAGGGCGGATGAAAACCAGGTATCAAGTGTATCCGGATCCTGACGCATCGGCTTGCCACACTTCGGACAATTGCAGCTGCTTTCCTTGGTAACAACCATCTCGCCACAGTCATCACAGTAAAATGCCGGAATCTGATGTCCCCACCAGAGCTGACGGGAGATACACCAGTCACGGATGTTCTCAAGCCAGTGATAATATGTCTTATCGAAATGAGGCGGTACAAACTTGGTATCACCGTTCTTCACTGCATCGATCGCAGGCTTTGCCAGATCCTCCATCTTCACAAACCACTGAAGAGAAACTCTTGGCTCAACCGTTGTATGACAACGATAGCAGGTACCTACATTATGCTCATGATCCTCGATCTTAAGGAGTGCTCCCTCTGCCTCCAGATCCTTCACGATTGCCTTACGAGCCTCGTAACGATCCATGCCTGCATACTTTGGATAATCGTCCACAATCTTCGCATCGTCTGTCAGGACATTGATGACCTCCAGGTTGTGACGCTTTCCAACCTCGAAATCGTTCGGGTCATGTGCCGGAGTAATCTTTACAACACCGGTACCGAACTCCATATCTACATAATCATCCGCGATGATCGGGATCTGACGGTGTACGATCGGCAGATCAAGCATCTTACCAACCATATCCTTGTAACGCTCATCGTTCGGATTAACAGCAACTGCCGTATCACCGAGCAGTGTCTCCGGACGTGTCGTTGCAAGATCAATATATCCGGTGCCGTCTGTGGTCTTATAACGCAGATGCCAGAAGCTTCCTGCCTGATCCTCATACTCTACCTCAGCATCGGAAAGGGATGTCAGACAATGCGGACACCAGTTGATGATACGCTTTCCACGATAGATCAGACCCTTATTGTAAAGATTAACGAAAACCTCCTTGACTGCCTTAGAGCATCCCTCATCCATGGTGAAACGTTCTCGATCCCAGTCGCAGGAAGAACCGATTTTCTTAAGCTGTTCTACAATACGTCCGCCGTACTGTTTCTTCCAGTCCCATACATGCTCCAGGAACTTCTCTCTTCCGATATCATCCTTGGAAATACCCTGCTCACGAAGCTTCTCTACTACCTTTGCCTCTGTAGCGATGGATGCATGGTCTGTTCCGGGCACCCAGAGTGCCTCATAGCCCTGCATTCTCTTGAAACGTATCAGGATATCCTGAAGGGTATTGTCAAGGGCATGTCCCATATGAAGCTGTCCTGTGATATTTGGCGGCGGCATTACGATCGTAAACGGTTTCTTACTGCGATCTACCTCCGCATGGAAATATTTTTTCTCCTGCCATTTGTCATAAGTTCTTTTCTCAATATCCGCAGGATTGTAGTTTTTCTCCAGTTCTTTTTCCATTGTCTTACATCCTTTCTTCTCATTATCTATAAAATTATATGCTTTATCATCACTTGGCAGAGCTTCAAAGCCCCTTAATATGAGCTCGTCAGAGCTCCTTAGATCTTACGTTTGTCCACCGGGTTAAGTCCAAAGCTTTCATACGTACAGTCATAATACTTCCAAAAATCCTTCGCCTTGGAAAACAGATTATCGTATACCCTGCCGTTTAATTCAACCCACGCATGACTGGTGTCGTGGCAGACATATACGTTCCGGTAACCGATCTCATGAAACAGAAATGCCAGTGCCGATGATTCGGACACGCAGCAGCCTGCATGATGCTTGAAAATATCATTGGCAAAGGTGGATTCCCAGCCCTTTTTCTTGTAGATCGGCTCCAGAAAACGATATCGTCGGTAATCACATTTCATGATGTACCGATAACATTTCATTTTCTTTTGCTCCATCGTATCCGACGGCTTTGTGATCTTTGCTGCGACCCTTGCCGCCGTGCGCATCGTGTCGATCTTTCGTACATTCAGCCTGCTTTTGACCGCATGATCCTTCCGGATACGGATACCGTCCACCTTTCCCTGATGTACCATCACACCACTTGCACGGTCAAGATAATAATACTGACCGGCTAATTTCAGCCAGCCCTTATGCATATCTCCGCTTTTATCGAAATAATATGTCTTCTTCCGTATGGTAATAAAAGAATGCTTCAGCTTCTTTCCACCGCAAAAAACATAATTCGTCGTATATTTCCTGTGCACAAGCCTACCCGGCACCGGTGTTACTGTCGGTTTGACCGTCGGCGATGGCTTTACTGCGGGCGGCTTGCTCTCTGCCGGCTTCGCCGTGGATGCCGCTGCAGGACTTTCCGACAAAGCTGCATCCGCCGGCTCCGGCGAATTCACAGACTTTACTGTCTCCGGAGTGTTCTCCGGGCTGTCGACTCGAAAAACACCTCTGGAATCATCATAAAAGGAAATGCCTGCATGGACATTTGCCTCATGTTCCTTTACGGCTGCCTCACCGGTCCGCACTGCACCTCCGGTCAAAAGCAGGACTGCCGTCAATGTCAGGACGGTTCCCGTCCAAAATCCGTTCTTATTCATGCTTCTTCCGCCTATTCTACACTATCTACGATCCACGTCTTTCTGTTCTCGGTGTGACAGTAGACGACGAAACCATCATATTTGGCAATACCATCATATTCATTCTCATAATAGCAGCTTGCTGCTTTGGAAAGCTTCTTGTACTTTCCGATGGCCTTCACAAGACTGGTCAGCTTCTTTCCAATATATTTCTTCGCCTTTTTCTTCTGCTGCCGGATCTTCTTCCGGGATTTCTTTGTCTTCTTCCCGGAAGTCGTTGTCTTCTGCGTCTGTGTCGTCGTTGTTGAACGGCTGGCAGCACTGACATATACTGTTTCCATTCCTGCCTGACCGGCAATATCCGACGCCGGCGCCGTCATGCTGACTGCCAGAATACATGCCAACAGACTTGTAAGTGCTCGTTTATTTTTTTTCATATTAATCCTATATCCTTTCTCAGTCCTCAGATTCCGAACCGCTGGCACAATATCTGCAATGCAGATGATCTCATACGATTGCCCCATGTACAGACCAATGCCTACAGTATCACGCTCATTTTATCACATATTCCCCCAGAAATCCAGTTGTGTAGTAGTTTCTGTCTTTTTTTGTGATAATTTCCAGCCGATAGTTATCTGACGGCATGGAGGAGATGTCAATATACGCACCGTAGCTGTAGGAACGGTCTGCTTTTTCGTCCATCGGATCATAGACTGACGGAAACGCCTCAAACATCAGAAGGTTCTTTTCCCCATAGAAGCTGATATAAACCGGCGAATCGTCATCCGTAAAACGGGGATCCGTCTGACCGCTGACCCGGAGCACCCCGTCCTGCTTCTCCGTTTCCATTGTGGCAGTTGTTCCTTTGATCTCTTCCACATCCTTATCAAAGGAAACGCCCGGTGCCATCATATACGGCACTCCCTCCAGTAATGTCGGGATCTGCCGCTGCGCCAGCTCGATCACCACATCATCCGCCTTACTCTGTGACAACAGGCTCAGATCATACGGCACCTCCTTGGTGAAAAATCCCTTCTTATACTCCTGTGCCACAAACGGGACAAGCGCATTGCCAAAGGAATCCCGGTACATTAAAATGTTCCGGTGCTTTGTTTTCTTTCCTCCGGCAGATGAGTCCACAGATTTATTCTCCGTTCTGATCTCCATCTGCTCCGTGGACACCACCTTATTGGTATAGCGGTAATCCTGCTTTTTCGAATAGATCACGTTCCAGTCCTTTTTGCTGCTCTTCGGAAACAACATCCCCTGAAGATCTCCGGCAAAACTTTTCTTTCTGGTATACGCCTCCTTCTCATAGGAGGTATGCTTCTTTCCAAGGGCATCCAGAATATTCTCACAGGCAATGGATGCTCCGAGATTATTCCAATGTGTGTCCAATTTATGGTACACCTGCTCCTTCTGCTCAGAAAGGACTTCGCGCAGATCGACATAATGAACCCCCTGCTCCTTCATGGAAGTGATCAGAGCATTCAGATTACCCTGTCCGTTTAATGGGACATACCGGTCCGGCATATATTCTCCGTAAAGCGTGTTCTTATTCGGTGCTGCCACAAATACAAAATCAGCATCACAGACCTCAACGCCCTGTTCAATCAGCTTCAGGACTCTGGCACAATTGTGGATCTGCCGTTTATTCAGACAGTTCCGTTTCATATAATCGTCTAATGTCTCCTCAAAAAACAGCCATCCATCCTTGCCGACGATCACCTTTTCATTTGCCGAGCTTTGAAACAGATCCGCCTTCACCCCGGCATCTGCCGTGATAAGTTCCTGCCGGAACGCAAAATGATCCGCCATATAATCGGTCAGCTCCTGAAAAAACTGCAGATTCACCTTTCCGTCCGTCACCGGCTGCGGCAGTGCTTCGTCATGCTTCTTCTCTATGCTCAGATCCGCCTTGTAGAAGCGCATTCCCACAAATGGAACAAGAAGCAGTCCCATAAATATTATGATAAAAAGTTTCTTCTTCATCAAGCCATCCTTTCCTCTGCTCAAAACAAAAAGTGCAGCGAAACAATGTATCCGGCTCTTCGCTTTCTGCAGATCAGCTTCTCTTTTTAGAACCGGAAATAAATAAACGGGTTGTAAGCCGCTCCGGCAAGACTGCAGACGCACAAAAACAAAAGCACCAGTACACCGAGATACTTAAGTACCTCCCATACCGCCGCATATCTGTCCCGCAAGCTTCCGGTACATTTCAAAAGCTTTGCCGTCACCGGATAGGAAAACAGGATTCCGCCGGCGATCAGCACCACCGTATATCCATCAAGCTGCTCCATCAGAAAGCTGTGGGACACCAGATCAAACCGCAAGCCGGTAAACATCGTCCGGATCATCCTCCAGCCATACGCCGCCGTGTCTGCCCGAAACATAACAAATGCCGTGATCGCAATGATCCATGTATACAGATTCCCGATCCACTTAAACCGACATTTGCGGATCGGCAGAACCGTATCCTCCAGTACGTTCATAATACCGTGGATCATTCCCCAGATCACAAAGGTCCAATTGGCACCATGCCATATTCCTGTCAGAAGAAAAACAAGCAGCTTGTTGCATTCTGTGCGAAGCTTTCCCTTTCGGTTGCCCCCGAGCGGAATATATACATATTCCTTAAACCAGGAAGACAGGGAGATATGCCAGCGACGCCAGAATTCATGAATGCTGTCCGCACTGTACGGATGCTTAAAATTCTCCTGAAAATGAAATCCAAACATGGATGCCATACCGATTGCCATATCGGAATATCCACTGAAATCATAAAATATCTGAAGCGCATAACACACAGCACCCAGCCAGGCAACCGCCATCCCGTACTGTCCGATATTCAGGGCAAATACATGATCTGCCACCTTTCCCAATCCATTTGCAAAGATCAGCTTCTTAAATAAACCTTTTACAAAACGGCAGATGCCATCTGCAATCTCTTTCTCGTTCAGACAACGGTGATCGATCTGCTCCTCGATCTCATTCCACCGGACGATCGGACCGGCGATCAACTGCGGGAAGAATGAAATGTAGAGAAGCACCTTCATGAAGTCCTTCTGACACATGTCCCGATTTCGGTACACATCGATCACATAGGACATTGCCTGAAATGTAAAAAAGGAAATCCCAACCGGCAGCCTGATCGCCGGAACCGGAAATGCAATTCCAAACAAAGCATTAACATTCGTAACCGCAAAGCCCGCATATTTGAATACACCGAGAACAGCCAGATCACAGATTACTGCAAGCACAAGGAGCAGTCTTTTCATCCTCTTACCGCGAACCGCCGCAATGCCTCTGCCAAAGCCATAATTGACGCCTGCCGATGCGATCATCAGAAATACATACACCGGCTCGCCAAATGCATAAAAGATCAGACTTGCCAATGTCAGAAATGCGTTCTGCGCCCACCTCTGCCGGATCAGTAAACTGCCGATAAATGTCAATGGTAGAAATGTAAATAAAAATATCGCCGAACTAAATACCATCTTTTGTCCTTTCCGATACCAGAAGAAAAAGAGCCCCGAAGGACTCTCCTTGATTTATATTCGTATGGAATTATGCAAGTTTGCTCTTAGCAACCTCAACGAGAGAAGCGAATCCCTCCGGATCAGAGATAGCCATCTCAGAAAGCATCTTTCTGTTGATATCAATCTCAGCAAGCTTCAGACCATACATGAACTTGCTGTATGAAAGACCGTTAAGTCTTGCTGCTGCGTTGATACGAGCGATCCAAAGACGTCTGAACTGTCTCTTTCTCTCTTTTCTACCTGCGAAGGAAGAAGTCAGGGCTCTCATAACAGACTGCTTAGCTACTCTATACTGCTTAGATCTTGCTCCTCTATATCCCTTTGCAAGCTTTAAAACTCTATTGTGTTTCTTCTTTGCATTTAATCCGCCTTTAATACGTGCCATTTGTCTTTCCTCCTTTTATTATTTAGAATATGGTAAAATGCGCTTCATCATCTTAGCGTTTGTTGCATCTACCTCTACAGCTTTTCTCAGGTTTCTCTTTCTCTTTGTTGACTTCTTATTCAGGATGTGGCTCTTATAAGCTTTCATCTTCATAAGCTTTCCTGTTCCTGTAGTTTTGAAACGCTTTGCAGCTGCGCGCTTTGTTTTCATTTTTGGCATGATAGTTTCCTCCTTATTTGCATAATATTTATAAACCGGCGTATCTGTCTGCGACAAAACACCATCTTGAAAGCCTTGCTCACCGGTAAACGGTCAGCCAATCTTTACTGTCTCTTCTCTGATAAGAACATTACCATGGTACGACCTTCCATCTTGGCAGGCTTGTCAACAACGGAAATGTCCTCAAGCTTCTCATAGAAGCTGTCCAGAATCTGCTTGCTGTAATTGATGTGTGCGAGCTCACGACCACGGAAACGAAGCGATACTTTAACACGGTCGCCCTTACTCAGGAACTTTCTCGCCTGATTTGCCTTTGTGTTCAGGTCATTGACATCGATATTCGGAGACAAACGGATTTCCTTGACTTCCATTGTTCTCTGCTTTTTCTTTGCCTCTTTCTCACGACGTGCCTGCTCATAACGGTACTTACCGTAATCCACGATCTTACATACCGGCGGCTTTGCGTTCGGTGCAATCTTTACCAAGTCAAGATCTGCTTCTCTCGCAAGCTTCATGGCATCTCGTGCTGACATGATTCCCAACTGTTCCCCGTCCTCGCCGATCAGACGAATCTCTCTGTCTCTGATCTGCTCATTTACTGCTGTCCTACTAATGATTCTGCACCTCCATAAAAAAAGTGGATAAGCAAAGCTCTATCCACTGATCCTATCACAAATCCCAAACCTGAGATTGATGTCATTATTTAACCCGAGTCACGCTCTGTGCTAAGGTGAGAGTGGATTTCTCTGCTTTGTTGTTATATTCTCCGTTGTACATCGGCTGTATTTCAGCACATTTACTGCACAACAAAAATCATGTTATCATATGTTTTTTTATTTGTCAAGCACTTCTTTGATGATTTCCGAACCGTTTTCACTGCTTCCAGCCACTTCACGGATCTGCTTTTCATAGTCCTCTTTGACTTCAGTGTTATAACGGATCTGCTCACGCAGCTTCTGCCGTCTCTGATTCAGGTCATGACGGATTTCCACCATCTCGCGGTCATCTAAGATTGCGTAGGTCTGCACCAGCCATACCTCGGTGTCGGAAACCTCATGGCGGTCAAGCTGCTGCTGCAATGCATCATTACTCTTAGAAAGCTGCTCGGTGTTTTCCCGGAACCTCCGCTCGTATTCCTTCGCCTTACAGTATTCCCCCCAGAGTTCTTCAAAATCAGCAGCATTTTTCACACCAAACTTTTCACGGTTATAATCAAGCACACTGACATTGTTGACATACTTGATCTTCGTCCTGTTCAACAGTTCCACTGCCTTGTTATATTTCTTCTCGGATAATGTGATCTCGTACCGGTTCTTGTTAGACTCAGTAAAGATCACAACCGCAGATACCGCCGCAAGTGCCAGTGTCCCAATATACGGATAGGTCATGTTGCTGTCCAGATTAAAGTACAGCAATATAAACAGCACGATCAGCGAGCCGATCAGACCGGATATGCCCTTGGCAAGCTTTTTTAAAAAATCCTGTCTCCCGGCAATCTCTCTCTGATTCTCCTTAATATATGCCTTTTCTGCCTCGAGATGCTTCATATCACTGTCGATCGCCTTCTGGTACATCTCATTCTCATACATTTTCTTGATCTCATCGATCAGCTCGTCCTGATACCGGTCAAACCGCCGCATCTGACGCTCTGTGATCGTGAGTGTCCGGTTCTTATATTGATTTCTCTCCTGCAGCAGACGCTGGATCCGTTTGCAAAGCTCGAGCAGTTTTTCTCTTTCTTCACCTGCAATCCGGTCAATCTTCTGAATGTCCGTCAGGTATTCCGTCACCTGCCCGTATTCTGCACGGGCAATCTCTGTCTGCCGCTCACATTCCCGGATCGACTCGAGACAGGCCTGTACGAAGCGCTTCTGCTCCGCTTTCCCCTTTGGAACCACACGCTCTGCCGCAAGCTCTTTCTCAGAAAGACGTTTCTCTTCTCCAGTCATCTCTTCTGCCACTTCCTGCGAAAGGTTCTGCTCCTGTGCATTCTCCTCCGCCCGGAGGCTATTTTGCTTTTTCTTTTTCCGATGCCAAAATGCCATCTGTGATAACCCCTCTTTCTACCTATGAAAGCATGCTTTTGCGGTACTCGTCTTTCCACTGAAATACCAGCTCAGCTGCCTGCTTCCGATAAGCTTCATCGCCCTGTTCCTTCATCCGCCGTATCCTTCGCACCACACGGCACTCTCTGCTGTCCACACTCTGTCTGAGTGCCTCCTCATACTGTGCCTCCATGAAGGTCTGCTGTTCTCTTGTCACCCCAAGCTCCTGAATGCGTTTCTGATATTCTTCAGTCCGCCCCGAAAGCTTGAGGCAGTAAAGACAGGATTCCAGTGCCTTCTGATCATTGACATATTCGTAGGATTTCTGGAATGCCTGCGCCGCCTGGCGGTATTCTCCCATGCCTGCCGCCGCTGTTCCCAGCCGGTAATACAGATCTGCATACTCCCCGGACTGCGCATTTAACATATCCGGGCTTTTCAGGATACGCTCATACTCCTGTCTTGCCCGCTCGAGACTGCCGCTTTTCAAATAGGTGTCCGCCTTGATCTTCTGTCTTCCCCTCATCGGCACATTCTGTGTCTGATCCATAATGACGATCAACTCATTGATCTCACTCTCCGTATAATAATCGCAGCTGCAGCACAGCGTAACAACAATATCCTTGAGATTATTGTGATCCTCCCGCATACGGTCAAGCTTATCGGCGGTCTCCTCCATACCAAGCTCCCCTCGGATCCAGTCCGCAAACCCCCGGTCAAAGACCTCCTCCTGCATCATATAAATATTATTTCTAATGTAATAGCAGACCTCCTCGATGGAATACACCTTCGTCTTCGTCATCGGAAAACAGTAGGGATTCTTCGCAATGACACTGCTGCATAATATTAACTTTCCCATGAAATTCCTCCAATCACAGACTGAGATAACGTTCCCAGATACGATTGCTGGACGGACAATACTCTCCAAAGCCATTATCCTTCAGCGTCACAATGCAGTGAGAAGCATCGGCAAATCGAAGCCTCAGCGTAAAACGCGTCATTTTATTTGGACGCTCGTCAAAGCCCTCCAGCGATAACAGATGTACCGTTGTCTCTCTTCGAAGCACATTCTGTATCGTCAGCTGCAGCTCCTCCTCGTCATCCGTAATAAAATCCACACTGACATCTACATCCTTCCACGGAACTCCTGCTCTGACCAGAGGCAGTTCCTGCATTTTGGCATCCTTATAGACCCGCAGGGAAATGCCAGTGTGGATCATCTCCTGATCCAGAAACAGAAAATCGCTCATCACACCTTCCCCGGCAAACTCCCTCGCCGCAATGCAGGCACCCTTTGTAAACAGATTTCCACCACGAAAAACACGTCTGCCGGTACACAGCTGGCTTAATGCGGTATTGGCCCATTCTCCCTGAAAACCCTCCCCGGTCACATAGATCGTGGAGATCATCTGCTTATGCATCTGTGTGTTGGCAAGATTGACAAACGCATATTCCATCTTGAAGCTGCTGTCATGCTCCATCATATCCCAGTTCAAATTCTGGCTGAGATCGATCTTTTTGACGCCGACAATATACGGAATATTTCTGCGGTCAATATGGATCTGCGAATAAAACAGACCGTCCCTGCCAAACTCAAACAACGCCACATCATTGAGCCACAGCTCTTTCTTCTGGCTGAGTGCATAATACATATAACTCTGCTGGTGCAGCTGAATCACATAGCGTTCCTCGCCGATCCCGATCCTGTTCAATGCCCCCTTGAGCGCATTCACCAGATTGTCCGTTTTATCGGACACTGAGATGACCAGCTTACGGATCGTCTCACTCGGAAAATATTCCTTCAGGCAGCTTAACAGCTTGACAAAAAAACGCACCAGTGCATCGACCGGTTCAAGCTCCATATCTCCTGCCGTGACCTTGTTCTTCTCGGAGATCTGTTTTAACATGTCCCGAAAAAGGTACACCTCTTCGCGCTCTGCTGCCATCAGTGCCTCTGTTCCAAACAGCCACTCTTTCTTGACCGGCTGCCAGGATAAAACGGTTGGGCATTCATATTCTCTCTCTCTTCCAACCAGACGCCCTGCCGGTATCACCTTGTCAATATCCCGTCGATAGCAGGACAACTGTGTGAAATCATTACTCAGATCAACTCCTACCAGTAATTTTCTATCTTCGGTCATTTATTCCTCTGCCTCCATCATCCGGTTTCATCAATAGCTTTACGATCGCCCGTTTCTCTGCATACTCCTGCATCAGATCCAACAGTTCCTCATCTCCGGTATTCTGTCTGGAAAGCATATTGTTTAACATACGGTAACCATTGATGCCTTCCTCTTCACCCATCTGATCCACATAATTTAAGCAGACAGGCTCCGTGCATTTCTCGTTGCCGTCCTCATCAATCTCCAGCACCTGATACTCTACTGTCTCATCCTGAAACAGGATAAAGCCGCGGACACGGATTCCTTCAAACACATCCGGCATCACCTCCGTCACCGTCGGCTGATGCTGTCCGTCCACAATATAGGTGTACCGGATTTTCACCTCATGCGCTGGATCTGCCGTATATTCTACATACTGCTCCTTTAGCAGGGTATCCGGCAGGACAAGCTTATCCTTAAACTTCTGAAAATAAGGAAGAATAATATTCTTTTCGTAGAGCTGATGCAGATTGTAATCCACAAACACAGCCTCCGAGCCGGCAAGCATGCCATGATCCGACAAATGCTTCAGCACTGCCAGCAGACACGGCCGGTTCTCCTCGACCTGCACATGTTGGTAGAAGGAAGCGAAAATCTCCTCCGGCAGCGTTTCTCCTTGCACCAGATAGCGATATGCCGCTCTCTTCAAAAAAGCACGGATCAGCTTCCTGTTAAAACCGTTCTCCTCATAGGAAAAGAATACCTGATACGCCTCCGGAACCATCTGATCCGTAAATAGGATCTGTGCCAGAAGTCTCTCTGACAATATCTGGATATCAATCCCGAACTCCCGGCAGGCATTCCAGATCCGCACCATCTCCGGAATCGTCCCGCTGTAATAATCGCACAGATACATGAGTACCGGCTTGTCAAATTCTCCGGCACGAAAAATGTACCACGCAAGCTTCGTGAGTGTGACATCCTCACCGGCACCGACAAAGGCATGACCGGCGATCTTGAGCACACGTCTCGGATCCATACCTTCCCAGCCAAACATCATAAGACCTTCCATACCTTTTTCATACTTATGACGCACCGCACAATACTCGATAAATTTGCCACGGTCTCTCGACAGAACCTGTTCCCAGTCCATATGCTCCAGCTCCCGGTCCAGAAGCTCCCCCTGAAAATTATCAAAATAATATTGCATTTGTATGGCAAACAGGGATCTCTTCCATTCCGGTTCCAGCCCCGCAATCCCAAGGATCCGTCTGCGCATTCCGGCAATATCCTCTCCGGTGCGGTTTTCACTGACCGCTTTTTCGTACAGATGCAGGAGCACACGCACATTATCTCCGACATACGGAAGGCATTTTACGATCAAATGATCCAGATGCACCATGCGGTGTACCGTATAACCGATCGAGGAGGAATAACGCCTTCCAAGCCGATCCGTCAGGAATATCTGCGGCTGTGCCGTAAACACCGCGATCATCGCTCTGCCATTGACAAAGGCAGCCGTCTCCTCCTGCTGAAGCTGGCGATGACGTACAACGACGCCTGCGATATGCGGATCATCACAGCGGATCTCTCTGGCAAAAAGAATTGCCGGTAATGCAGCAGCAAGCTGCTCATCCACATCCTCCTCGCCGATAAATTCCTCATAGATCACCGCCAGATGATCATTGAGCCTTCCCTGCAAAAGCTGCTCTCTGGCAAACTTTTTCATCGTATCGCAGTAGTGATCGTAGGTCGACTTATCGCGGTCCTTATGGCGGATCACATAGGCATAAAGCATCGCCTTCTTAGTCGCATTCAGTTGATTATTATAAGAAAAATAAAGCAATATGCGGTTCGGAAGCACCATATCCGGCGTCTCCTGAAGTGCATAAATATAATTTTCATAAAGATCGGTGATCTTTAAGTTGTGTTCGATTCCCAGAAGGTACCATTTGACATTCTCCGCAGATGCTCTGCGCTCCCGCATCAGAAGCTGGCAGATCATCGTCAGCAGATCATCCGATGGCTGCTCCTCATACATCCGGTACATATCCTGCAGCATGACCCCGGAGAAATCTCTCGTCCGGCTGATCAGATAGGCATAGCGGAACTTTAATTCTTCCTCCAGCATACGGTTTGCAAGTCCCCAGTGAAATACCTGCGCCCTGGCATCGGACAACTCCAGTACAAGCTCCGGCGTACTGTTATAAAGACGGCACAGCTCCAGATACATCAGCGGACTGTGGCAGCCTGCCTCTATCTGCTCTAACACCGCCTCCTGCCGCTTCACGGAAATCTGATACCGTTCATCCATCTGCAATAAAAACCACAGGATCAACCAATGATGGGACTGCGTCCGATAGCATTCCCGGATCTGTTCCAGCGCCCCTGCTCTCTGTGCCGCCTCCGGCTTCCACAGATACATCAGATAATAATAAGAACAGTATAAGAGCGGCTCCTGATTTCGGATTTCCAGAAGATTTCCCTCTAACTGGGACATTTCCAGATGAAAGATTTCCTCCATGCCGTTAAGAAGTGCCAGATGGATCCGAAACACTCTGGCAAGCCAGCCGTATTTATCTCTGTCATGCTCCGGCTGATCCTGCTCAGACTGAGCAAGGCTGCCGACATTCTTTTCGACGGATGTGGCATAATCCTTTTCGGATAATTTTCCTGCCTGATAATAGACAAAGCTTTGATACAGGCTGCTGACCGCCTTCTGCTGCGTAATCTTCTCTCTGCGCTCCTCGTCCGACATGCAGTACCGGCGTGCGATCACCCTGATCTCCAGCGTCTGTCGGGCACTGCTGATCGTGATGCGCGCAAAATTGTGTCCGATCGACATGCAATCCGGATTGATCACAAACGGCAGCTCATAGACGTCCCCGGCAAAGTCTGTCGTACGGACACAGGAACGGTCAAAACGCACAAATGCCGCATCCGACTTTACCTCATATTCACCGTAACCCCAGGTGTCCCTGCGAAGTACAAGCTTGTCCGCAAATACTTTCTCGCAGTTCGGGTACTGCAGCTCCCTCTTCTCCACCGTAAGCTGTACCGGTGTTTTCTTATGAGCAGCGATCAGAAACTCCTCTAGTGCCATGCTTTTGTCGTTGCCCTTCATGAGACCGTGGTAGCGCTCCAGATATGTCTCCTTATTCTGCAGAAAGATCCTTGCAAAGGACGGACTCTGAAAAAGGCGGAGTGCCTCCACATAATGGCTGCGCACCAGCTCCGTAAACTGATTCAGATCGCGGATACGCCCCGCAGAGGTATCACATGCAGGTACGGCAACGTTCACTGTAAATGCAAGCTCCGCCACGCCGCAATCCGAAAGGATGCGGATCCTTCCGTGGATCACATCTCCCGGCTCACAACAGGTTCCCCGGAAGGCGAAAGAGATTTCATTGTCCGTCCCCTGAAATGCTTCCTTTTCCAGTATCATACTTCCACAATCCGTGCAGACGATCCCCTTCATGCTGCGTCCCGCACTGTTGGAAACCCGGAAGCTTCCCTGCGCGATCTCACCGGCATCCACAGACACAGAAAGTGCAGAAGGCGTCATAATCACCTCCGGCATATGATATTCAAATATTCCCTTTGCATACTGATCGATCTTCTCTTTCATGCTGCCTCCCGTAGCTTACTTGCATACCAAGCATAATTATAAAAATTATACCATTTTGGCAGGGAGCATTTCAAGGGTAATGTCTTGAAAAAGGACAAAAAGGTCTCCGGCTGCTGCCGAAGACCCTGATGATACAAGCTATAAAATTATGTTGCGATACGGATGCAATCATATGCATCATTCCATATCCGAAAAACATCGTCCGAGGGATCAGTAATCTAATGCGATATCCTCTGAAAATACCGGATGCTTTCCATCCTTCTCGGAAATATTCGGAACGACTCCCTCCGGAATCGGCCACTCTACACCGATCGTCTCATCATTCCACATAATGCCTGCCTCAGAAGAAGGATCATAAAAGTCCGTACACTTATATGCAAACTCTGCTGTATCAGACAATACATAGAAGCCGTGAGCAAAGCCTTCCGGAATATAGAACATGTTCTTCTTCTCTGCGGTCAGTGTCACACCGAACCACTTGCCGTATGTCTTGGAGCCGCGACGGATATCCACTGCCACATCAAAAACCTCACCGCTGAGCACACGGACCAGCTTGCCCTGTGTATGGTTCTTCTGATAATGAAGACCACGAAGCACGCCCTTTGTTGAGCTGGACTGATTGTCCTGTACAAATACCATATCAAGACCAGCTTCCTTAAATGCATTGTAATTATATGTCTCCATGAAGTATCCACGGTTATCACCAAATACCTTTGGCTGGATCAGATAAAGACCCTCGATCTCACCGCATTTTTCAAATGTAAAATTCCCCATTGTTCTCACCTTTCTTGGTTTTCTCTTGTTTTTCTGTGGCTCATTATACCACTACGGCACTTACTTCGCAAATAATTTTTTCCTCTTCGCCTTTTTCCGTTCTTTTCGCCGCTCCCTGTGGCAAAACTGCGTCACATCCCCCGTATTTTCCTGTGCGGCTGCAATCTCCTTCGCCGCCATTGAAGCATCCCCGTTTTCAGGCTGCATCTGTCCGCCGGAAACGTTTTCTTCCTGTTCCCCCTTGACCTGCTGTAAAATTTCCTTCAAAAGATGAATCTGTTTTTCCTGCAATTCCTCCTTCTGCATCAGAAGATAATTCATCTCCTTCTGCATCCGCACGGAAACCTCCTCACAGATCCGCTGTTCGGACTCCCTGCCGACCTCCTCGACCGAGGACCGGATCATCTGGCGAAGCATTGTCTCAAACTGGCGAAGACGCTCTAATGAAGCCGCCTGCGTCTGTCCATAACGGCTCTGCACCGGCTCCTTCTCCCGGCTCTGCTCCAGTTCATAGCTTTTCTCCTGCCATGTTTTCTGCCGCTTCTCATAACGGTCCCTGGCATGTTCGATCGAGGTGACGGATCCTCTGGCATGCTCCATCGCCTCCCGAAGCACCTCCCCATTCAGCTCCTCCCGAAGCTGATACAGCATCTGCGGATCCATATTCTCCACCCGTTCCAGATCCGGCAGAAGCTTTTTGATCGCCTTAAGCTGAAAGCCCTGCTCCTTTAAATCCTTCACAGTCCGTAACAGTTTGATCTCCGAATCTCTGTAAAAGCGGTGTCCGAGTTCATTGCGCGGGATCGGCAGTTCCAGTTCCTCCTCCCAGTACCGCAGAACGTGATTTTCCACCTCCAGCATTTTTGATGCATCCGATATCATATATCCCTTTTCCATGTCCATCCTCCATTTTCATTCTACATATATTCTTCTAATATCTCCTCAAACAGCCGCGCCTTTTCCGCCGCTGTCTGTTCGGATAATGCATTCTGTTTTCCGGCGATATCCCGGTCAAGCTTCATTTCCTCCCGGAAGGTTTCCAAAAGCTCCTTTAACTGATTGAGTGCGGAAAGCTTTGCCGCAGCCCCCTCGCCGTTTCCTTCCTCCAGAGCTGCAGCGGTGGCGGCAGCATCCTGCGTATCCTCAAAATATTCCCTGCGATACTGCTTCGTTGCCTCCTGATTGAAATATTCGTTTTCCAGACGCGCCCTCATTGTATTTTCCATGTAATCGATCAACTGGATCCGGAACACCCGCAGACATTTGTGGGTATCAAAAAACAGCTCCGATGCTCCCTGCACGCACAAAAGCAGGAGACTCACAAGCCCCGTCACCCAGAACCATTCTGCCGTCATCCCATAATATCCCGCCAGAAAACAGGAAAGTCCCGTTCCCGCCAGAAGCAGACCCGAAAAATAGTAGCCGGTGTTTTCCCAGGTCTGCAGGGAAAGCCCCAAAAACCGGTAATGATACAGGTAACGGTCCACAAAATTCTCCACATTATGTACACTGATATGCAGCTTATAATACGCTTCAAACTTTGACATCATTGCTTTCATCCAACGGTTTCTCGTTGTCCCCATCTGATTGGAATCCCATAGCAGCTTATGAAACATTCCGTAGCTTACTGCCTTCATCAGAACCGCAAATGCACAGATTCCCATCAGAACAAATAACACATTGTAATTTTCCAGTTGTGCCTTCATATCCATCCTCATTCTTTCCTCCCTTTTCCTCGATGAAATAACCAGCTTCACCCGCCTGTCACAAAAAATAATTTATGGTATTTTCTTTAACAGGAGATTCAAACTGTTTCTTTCATGATAGCGGCAGGAGACGGTTCTGAACAGACGGCATCGCTTGTCATTTTCATGTTTCTTTCGACAAAATGTGATTCCGACATCTTTTTTTCATGTTTCTATGGTAAAATGTATAATATAGAGATTGTGGAAATTGCCCGGCAATGGAGCAATCCGTATCATCACTTGGAATATCATATTTTACAGAAAGGGGGGCTCTTTTTGAAAAAACATACCATTACCGCGGTCCTTATGACCGTCGCCCTTACCGTATCCGGCTTTAACTGCGTTCCTTACACACAGGCATCGGATACCTCCACACTGTCGATCATCCGCCGCATTGATACCAAAGGCACCGGCGGGCTGATCCACTCCCGATACATTGACGAAGACGGCGAAGAGGTTTCTATCGAGACACACTCCTCCAAAACCGGTTCCCGCCGAAAGGCTGCCGCACTCCCGTCAAGCTATGACTCCCGCGAGTACGATCTTGTCACACCGATCCGGAATCAGGGCGTCACCGGAAGCTGCTGGTCCTTTGCAGCTATCAAGGCACTGGAATCCGACAGCATCCGTCAGGCGCTCGTCTCCCTGAATACTGCAGACTTTTCCGAGAGCCATCTGGTCTGGTATGCTTATGATCCTCTGTCCGATATTACGGACAGTCTTTACGGCGACTGTCTGACTGACTCCTCAGATCCGGACAGCTATTATAAGCTCGGCGGTAACGCTTATATTGCCAGCTTCATATTAGCGAACTGGTGGGGTGTGGTATCCGAAAGTGCCGCTCCGTTTTCCGCAGGAAGCTCACAGGAATTAAAGCAGATGGTCAGCGATATGTCCCAAAAACCGGACACATTGCGTACGCAGTCCGAGCTTCATCTGAAGGAAGTAAATTTCTATGATACCAGTGATATTGCCGGCATCAAGAAAGCTGTCATGGAGCATGGTTCCGTTGATATCTCTCTTTATTTTGACAGCTCCAATATGTACCATGATGACACCGTCACCTCTGCCTACGAGCACAAACGTACCGCAGATGACGCCAACCACTGCGTCACGATCATCGGATGGGATGACAGCTTTAATCAGTACTCCCGTGAGGCTCCGGGCAAGGGAGCATGGCTGATCGCCGGAAGCTACGGCGAGAATTACAAGTACAGCACCAATGGCTATTACTGGGTATCCTACTATGATACTTCTCTGTGCGAGGCATGTACCTTCGAGGCAGAACCGGCAGACCGTTATGATACAAATTTCCAGTATGACGGCATTGGCTGGGGCAATATGTTTTATGATTCCTCAGACATTTCCTTTGCGAATATATTCACGAATGATACCGACAATGCCTGCAGCATCGGTGCCGCCGGTTTCTACACCTATACCGATGATCAGCCGTATCAGATTCAGGTATACCGCCATATCACCGGCACCCGCCCGACAAGCGGCACACTGATCTCGCAGTGTACCACTTCCGGGACAGCAAAGCATGCCGGTTACCATACGGTTTCTCTGACCACTCCTGCTGCGATTGCTACCGGCGAGAGCTTCTCACTGGTCATGACCTATTATGCGGGAAACGGTAATCAGGTCTATGTTCCGATCGAGGGATCCAACGATTCCTCTACTCTTGCCACATATCACAGCCGCACAGGACAGAGCTTTCTGTACACAGACGGAAAATGGATGGACAATACATCCTGCACGATCGGACACAAAACCTACAATATGAATAATGTCTGTTTGAAAGCACTGGGAAACAAGATCTCCGGAACGGAATATGATGCCGTGGATAATTGGAAAAACACAGAGGCTCCATCCTCTGCTTCACCATCAGTCACTCCTGCTCAGACCGGTTCGGCTGCGCCGGTGCCTTCCGCCGTTTCCTCCCACGATCCGGCAGCATCACACACCCCGGCAATATCACGTATCCCGGCAATATCACGTACCCCGGCAGTATCACCTGCCCCGGCCGCTTCATCGTCAGCAGCTCCGTCCGGTTCCGCTTCAACATCACCTTCTTCTTCATCCGCTCCGTCTGATCCATCCGTCTCTGACACACAGACGAGTGCCAAAAGCGGAACAGTAACGGTGAAACTGAAGAAGAAAACCATCCGGATCAAAAAGGGACGTTCTAAAAAGCTGCCGATCATCGTAACCCCTTCCGGTTCATACCGGAAGCTGACCTTTCAGAGCAAAAACAAACGGATCGCATCCGTCAACAAGAAGGGAAAAGTTAAAGCAAAGAAAAAGGGAACAACAAAGATTACGATCCGGCTTCCGAACGGCAAAAAGAAAACGATTAAGGTGATTGTCATGCGTGCGGCGCGCAAAAAGGCAAAGTGATAACACCTTCCTAATACGGTAAGAACAAAGTGGGCTTGCCCACTTTGCGCGTCACCGCACAATTGCTTATGCAATCTTCCTCTGTGCGGTGATCGCATCCTCGCGGAGCTTTTTGACATTATAGGAAACAACAAGTTTCCTATAATGTCAAAAAACGGAGATTTCTCCCGGGCTTTCGCCCGGAAGAAATCTCCGTTTTATTAATCATAGGGAATGACCCTTGTTCTATTTACACCAGGCTCCATACGGTTCCCTCACGGGTATCCTTGATCGCAATCCCCTTGTCCAGAAGCTCCTGACGAATCGCATCCGCCTTTGCAAAATCCTTTTCCTTTCTGGCTGCCTGACGCTCGGCGATCTTCTCCTCAACAAATGCTGCAAGTGCATCGTCCGCCTGATTCTCTTCCTCCTCTACGGTCAGATCAAGAGAGAATACCTTATCGAAATCCTCAACCAGATAACGCTTCGTTGCATCGCTGATATCTGCCTTTAAAACATCATACAATACCGTCAGGGCCTGAGAGGTATTGATATCGCTTCCCATTGCCTCTGCAAATGCATCCTGATAAGATGCTGCTGCCGTCAGATCCGGCTCACCATCCTTCGACAGTGCTGCCACACGCTTGCGAAGCTTCTCGTATGCCACCTTGGAATTATCTAACACATCGTATGTGAACAAAAGAGGCTTGCGGTAATGTGACTGAAGACAAAAGAAACGGTATACCAGAGGGTTGTAACCCTTCTCCTCCAGAAGAGAAACCGTCAAAAACTCGCCCTTGGACTTACTCATCTTGCCGGACTTGTCATTCAGATGCTGTACATGGAACCAGTAGTTACACCACTTGTGTCCCAGATAAGACTCACTCTGCGCGATCTCATTGGTGTGATGTGGAAAGATATTGTCCACTCCACCGCAGTGAATATCCAGATATTCGCCCAAATGCTTCATGCTGATGCAGGAGCACTCAATATGCCAGCCCGGATAGCCAACCCCCCATGGACTGTCCCATTTCAGCTCCTGATCCTCGAACTTAGACTTGGTAAACCAGAGAACAAAGTCTGTCTTATTGCGCTTGTTCTCATCCTCCTCAACGTCATCACGCACACCAACCTGAAGATTCTCCTCATTCTGACCGGAAAGAACATAGTACTCTTTAAGCTTACTGGTATCGAAATAAACATTGCCGCCTGCGACATATGCATATTCCTTCTCCAACAGCACCTCGATCATATGGATAAATTCCGGAATACAGTTGGTTGCAGGCTCTACAATCTCCGGAATCTTGATATTTAACTTCTCGCAATCTGCGAAAAATGCCTTGCGGTAGAACTCTGCAATCTCCATAACGGACTTGTGCTCACGCTTTGCACCGGCAAGCATCTTATCCTCTCCGGTATCTGCATCGCTCGTCAGATGTCCGACATCCGTAATGTTCATACAACGCTTCACATCATATCCCACATATCCCAGATACTTCTCCAGAACATCCTCCATCATATAGCTACGGAGATTACCGATGTGGGCGAAATGATATACGGTCGGTCCACAAGTGTACATCTTCACCTTGCCCTCTTCGATCGAGTGGAACGGCTCCACCTTCTTCGATAATGTATTATAAAGTGATAATTCTCTCATGACTATGTCCTTTCCTTTCCAAAATACTGCATGCTTCGGATTGCAGTCATCATTTTTCTTTTAGAATCTCACTCTATACTGTACAGGATTTTTGCCATTTCTTCAAGTCCTACTTTGCCGCCATCAACGCCTCATAGCGTGCAGAATCTATAAATTCATCCACAAACGCCGTTGCCGGATGCAGACAGATCTCCTCCGGTGTGCCGATCTGCTCGACTCTACCCTCGTTGGTGACAATGATCGTGTCTGCCACCTCCATCGCTTCCTCCTGGTCATGCGTCACAAATATGCTCGTCACACCGACCTGACCGATCATTTCCTTCAGCCAGTTTCTAAGCTCCCGCCGCACCTTTGCATCGATCGCCGCAAACGGCTCATCCAACAGAAGCAGATGCGGGTTCGGTGCCAGTGCTCTTGCAAAGGCAACTCTCTGTCGTTGACCACCGGACAGCTGGTGCGGATATCTTTTCCCAAGATCCTTCATCGAGGTCAGCTCCAAAAGCTCATCCACCCGCTCTTTGATCTCCTTTTTGCTCTTTTTCTGGATCTCCAGTCCAAACGCAATATTCTTCTCCACAGTCATATAACGAAACAGCGCATAATTCTGAAATACGAAGCCGATCCCCCGCCGGCTTCCCGGAATCTCATTGATCCGTTTCCCCTCTACCAGAATATCTCCGTCATCCGGACGGTCCAGTCCGGCGATCATGCGGAGAATCGTTGTCTTACCGCTGCCACTCGGACCGAGCAGAGCCGCCAGATGACCTTTTTCTATGCCGAAGGACACATCTCTTGACGCATGAAAGCCGTCAAAGGTTTTATTGATATCTTTCATTTCTACATACATAATTTATCCCTTTTCCCTTTCTCCGACAGCCCTCTTACACTGCTTCGGATGCATTTTTACCGCTTATCTCCACGATCAGGGTGCGGATCACAAGGATCACGACCGCCATGATCACAAGAAGCGAAGATACTGCAAACGCCGCCGTTGTATTAAACTCATTGTAAAGAATCTCCACATGCAACGGCAGAGTATTCGTAACGCCACGCAGATGACCGGAAATTACGGAAACTGCGCCAAACTCTCCCATTGCTCTTGCCGTACACAGAACGATGCCGTATAACAGCGCCCATTTCATATGAGGAAATGTGATCCTTGAAAAGATTCTCCATTTACCGGCACCCATCAGTGCCGCCGCTTCCTCCTCGTCTGTCCCCTGACTCTGTAAGACCGGAAGCACCTCCCGGAATACAAACGGAAAGGTTACAAATATCGTTGCCAGAATGACACCCGGCACCGCAAATACAATCTTGATATCATGCGCCTGCAAAAATCCTCCCATCCATCCCAGATTGCCGAAGGTCAGGCTGAACACCAGACCGGCGATGACCGGTGAGATGGAAAACGGAATATCGATCAGTGTCGCAAGCACCTGTCTGCCACGGAAATAATATTTCGAAATCAGAAGGGAAGCAAAGATGCCAAAGATCGTATTGACCACCACGGCTGACACGGTCGAAAACACGGTCAGACGAAGCGCCTTGATCGTGTACTCGTCAAGCACCGCCTGAAGATAGGCATTCCAGCCATCCTTTAACGCACTTGTTACCACAAGGATCAAAGGCAGAACCATCATCACCGCCATAAATAAAACGGCTGTCCCGATCAGTCCCCATTTCACGGCACTGTGGCTGTCCTTATCATAGGCTTCGACCACCTTTTTCAGAGAACCGCCATTCTCTGCTCCCCCCTGAAAGCGCTGCATATACACCTGAACAGAATTGATCAGCAGCATGATCACAAACGAAAGGATCAAAAGTACCACAGCAATTGCCGTCGCATCATTATACTTATACTGCTCTAACTTCGACATAATAAGAAGCGGTGCGATCTGTGTCTTATACGGAATATTTCCCGCAATAAAAACAACACTTCCGTATTCTCCGATCCCTCTTGCAAGAGCAAGCCCAAAACCTGCTAACGCCGCCGGAAAAAGCTCCGGCAGTATAACTTTGAAGAAGGTTCTTGTTCTACCGGCTCCAAGCATCTGCGCTGCCTCCTCGCAGCTTCGGTCAAGCTTGACAAGCACCGGCTGCACGCTGCGCACAACAAACGGAATACCGATAAAGATCATCGCGATCGTAATTCCGGCACGGGTATAAGCAATCTTGATCCCCGCCTTGGCAAACAACGCTCCTACCCAGCCCTGATCGGAATATAATGTTGTCAGCGAGATGCCTGCTACCGCTGTCGGCAGCGCAAAGGGAAGCTCGATCATTCCGTCCAGCAGTCTCTTGCCCGGAAACTCGTAGCGCACTAACACCCATGCGAGGATCACACCGAACACCACATTGATCAACGCCGCTGTCAGGGCACAGGAAAGACTGACCGCATAACCGGACATTACCTGCTTCGAAGTTACCACCGCAAAAAACTGTGCCGGGCTTAATTTGCCGGCTGACCAGATAATGGAAGCGAGCGGGATCAACACCAGACAGCTAAGCATTGATAATGTCACACCAAGCGTCAAACCAAATCCCGGTATTACCCGGATCCCATGGGGATTTTTCTTTTTTATGATTCCCTGCATTTTCGTTCCCCCGTTTCCATGATTTATTCACTGTAAATCTGATCGAACACGGCACCATCATCAAAATAGTCCTTGAATGCCTGATCCCAGCCGCCAAAATCATCAATAGTTACCAGATTCATGTCCAGATTGAACTGATCCGAAAACTCCTTTAAGATCTTCTCATTCGATGGACGATAATAATTCTCCCCGGCAAGACGCTGTGCATCGTCGGAATACAGATAGTTCAGATACTCCCTGGCAACCTCCTCGGTTCCGCGCTTCTTTGCCACAGAATCCACGACTGCCACGGATGGCTGCGCCAGAATACTGATGCTTGGCGTCACGATCTCATAGTCGTCCGGATACTCTTCCATCGACAGATATGCTTCGTTCTCCCAGGCGATCAGAACATCGCCCTGACCTTTTTCTACAAATGTAGAAGTTGCTCCTCTGGCTCCGGAATCCAGTACCAGCACATTCTGATACAGCTTCTTCATAAACTTCTTGATCTGTTCCTCATCGTTGTCAAACTGCTCTCTGGCATACGCCCATGCTGCCAGGAAATTCCAGCATGCACCACCTGAGGTCTTCGGATTCGGCGTGATCACGTCCACACCGGTTCTGATCAGATCGTTCCAGTCATGAATATCCTTATCGTTGCCCTTACGCACCAGAAAAACAATTGTTGAGGTGTACGGTGAACTGTCCTTGTCAAACTCATCCATCCAGCCGTCCTCGATCAGACCGGCGTCCTGAATTGCCGTGATATCATGTGCCAGTGCCAGCGTCACAACATCCGCCTCGTTGCCCTCGATCACGGAACGTGCCTGGGAACCGGAGCCGCCGTGAGATGCGGTAACCTTAACGGTCTGTCCTTTCTCCTTCTGCCAGTGCTTCTGGAACAGCTCATCATATGCTGCATAAAACTCTCTGGTCGGATCGTACGAAACATTTGTGATCGTTATCTCCTTTGCATCCTTAGAAGCAGTCTCTTTATTTTGTCCGCTGCAGCCGGTAAGCACCGTCCCTGCTGCCACAACGGTTGTTAACAATAATGCGATTAATTTATTTTTCATCTGTGATTTCCTCCATTTCTTTATTTCAATCGATTGATTTAGGCATAGTATATGCTCCCCGAAGCAAAAAAGCAATAACATATTCCAAATTATTTATGAATCCATATGTAAATCAATATGTTTTATCAAAAACCCATACGGGAACACTTATGATGATAACAATCCGGATTTATCCCGGATAACGATTTCATGCCTGCGCACCCCCGGATTCACAGGCATTCGGAAAGGTATGGTGATCCACATGATCAAAAAAGAAAAACCGGAAATCAAGACAATGGACGATGTCCGTCTTCTGCCCCGCGAGGAACAGACCAAATGGGAGATTGCAAACGAGCTTGGCTACTTTGACAAGATCGTAGCCTCAGGCTGGAAATCCCTGACCAGCCGCGAAAACGGACGCATCGGCGGCGTTTTGTCCGCCCGTGCCAAAAAGAAGGAGTCCGTAAATAGCACAAAAAATGAGCCGGAACACGGGAAATAACCCGCCTCCGGCTCAGTACCATCCAATTTAATCCACAAAATATCAGTAGTACTTTTTCGGAAAATCCCAGCTTACAAAATACCGGCAATCTCCTCAAAAAATCGCGCTTTATAATATATTCGCGATATTCTCCCGGTTGCCCGGCATAAACAAAAACGGAAGTTTGCGCGACTCGTCGCCGTAAATATACCTGGCATAGCGTCTGCACATTGTCTCATATGTCTCTGAGGTATACTTGACGTTCAACGCTCTCGCCATGCGGTGAAGCACAAGCGGCGCAATGCAGTGTCCCCAGAGCTCACCGTCTCCCTGATTGAACATCTCCGGTGTGATCGTCATCCGTTCCTTCGTCCGGTCATTGACCACCTCCAGACGGACAAAATCATTGTCCGGATCCACCGAACACTCAAGCACACAGACATCCTCACCCTGACGCACCGTTACGAGTTCTGCAAGTGCCCCCGATACCTCGCCGATCGTTAGGATCTCCTCGTTCTTAGCTCTGCCATCGTTAAAACGAAGCATCTCCAACAGCTTGTCAATGCTCGCCTGATTGAGAACAGAGCTGTCAACCGTCTCTCTCTTGTCACTGATAAATTCGATCAATGTATCAATTTCCGACTGCGAAAGCAGCGAAAAATCCTGATTCTGTGCATTTTCCATAATTCTTCCTCCTTTCAGTTCCGTATCGTCAGCCTGTGTCTCCTGACACGATTCGATTCTGTATCATATGTAAATGATAATGGGTTCAAAAGGTATTTGACCCTTGCATCATATAAATGATTCTTTTCCTTAAAACGCTTTCATATACACATCATGATAGCACGGATCTGACCTTGCCGCAAGGATTTCCTTCCCCTTACGAAGGCGTTATATCCAGTTATAATCTCCACCGGTGACCGCCAGACTCAGGAGCTGATCATACTTCTCGATTTCTTCCTCTCCCTCAAGCATCTTCACCAGCTTTGCATCCTCACTGATCTGTGGCATTTCTTCGTCCGGTCCGATCTCCATATCCGGCTCTTCTCCACAATACGGGCACACAAGAACCGGTCCGATCTTAATGTCAAGAAAACGATTTCCACAGCTTTTACATTCATAATAACCACAGCGTGTGGTTCCATCCGGCACATAAAACATATCTCATCTTCCTTTCTCTGTCGCATGCAGCGTTTTATCGCTGCCGATCACTACCCTTGCTCCCTCGTCAAGCTTCCGCTGATACATCATGGCGTCCTCCATCTCAAGAACCCGTTCCATCCCATGCTCATCCTTAAGATAGACCTTCACCATCGGAACATAGCCCTCCGGTCGTCCCTCACAGCCAAAATCAGCCTCCTCGATCCGGGTGATCGTATATATTGTCTGTTCTTCTTCCGTACAAAGATCAAATTCCAGCAGGGAACAGTTGTCGATTCCGAATGCCGCAAATTCCTCATTGGTCATTTCCCGAAAATAGGACTGCACAATTCTTGCAATACCGTTATGCGCCACCAGAAGATAAGTCCTGCCCGACGGATCATGCTTAATCTCATCCAGCAGATTGTAGATCCTCTGTGCCATCTGAAGCATTGACTCCCCACTACCAAAATGATTGATAAAACATGCCTTTGCCCGGCGAAATTCCTCGCCATTCCGGGCAGTCCCCTCATATATTCCGAAATTCTGCTCCTTCAAACGCGGCTCCTCGCGCATCGGGATTCCTGTTTCCTCGCTGATATGACGGGCGGTTTCTGCTGCACGCATCAGTGGCGAATAAAGAATCTCATCAATTGCATAGCCGCCCTCTCGGATCATTTTGCCGGCAGCCACCGCCTGCTCATGTCCCAGCGGCGTCAGCGCAATATCCGTGGCACCGCAGATCTTATTTTCCACATTCCAGAAGGTCTGTCCATGTCTCGTAAAATATAATTTCTTCATGTTATTCTCCGTTTCTTTCTGTCATCCTTTTATGTCCTCAAGCATGTCAAAAAACTCCTGCATCGTCGGTGAAACAAATTTATTTTCATGATAGATCAACGAATAATGACGCTTCAGATCCAGATCGTGGATCGTGAACGAAGCGATCTGATGCATGCGGAGTTGCTTCTCCAGCATTCGTTTCGGCAGGATCGAAATCCCAAGCCCGATCGAAACCGCATTGATCAGTGCCGCGGTACTGGTGCTCTCCCAGGTCGGCTTGATCTGAAAGTTCTTCAGCGCAAAGCTGGAATCCGCAAGCTGACGCGTACCACTGTTTGGCTCACGCATCAGGAAATGTTCTTTCTTAAGACTGTCAAGCTCGATATCCTCGGCACCGGCAAGCGGATGAAAACGACTGCAGACCGGCACAAGCTCATCATCCAGAAACACAGAGGAGTTAAGCTTCTCCGAATGCACTGAGCCCTCGATCAGCGCAAAATCCAGATGATTCTCCAATATATTCTGCTCGATCACATCCGAGCTGTCGACCTTAACGTAAAGCTCCAGCTCCGGATACTTCTTGGAAAAGCGGTTGATCAGCTGCGGCAGAATGCAGGAACCGATACTGATACTGGAACCGATCCGAAGTTTTCCTGAGGTGTCCCAGTTTTTCATTTCAGCATCCATCTCATCATACAGGGACAAAAGCCTTGCCGCACTCGGATAAAGCCTTGTTCCCGCAGACGTCACACGGATTCCGCGCCCACTTCGCTCAAAAAGCTTTGTGTGATAATATTCCTCCATCTCGCGGATCGCAAGGCTTGTCGCCGGCTGCGTCATATGAAGCTTCTCCGCCGCCCGCGTAATGCTCTCCTCCTGATAAACCGTCACAAATATCCTGATATGCTTTAGTGTCATGTTAAATCAACATTCCTTTCTCCGGCCGGCAGATTTTCTTTACTGCAGCTCGATCTTACATTCATACTTATTGCAGAAGGCAGTCGAATTTATTTCATAATTCTTTTTCAGGCACATTTTCTTACAGTGATCGTCAAATTTCCAGGTATTAGACCGTGGATTCTTCGGCTCGATCGCACTGTTCGTCGGATCGTACCAGTATTTGCAAAATGCACATCGTTTTGCCGTTTTCAGATTAATAACCATACTCATGATCATTCCTCCCCTTACACTATGTTGTCTGCTGATTTCTCACCGATAATGTGTCTTGCCACATACACACCGCTTGCCGATGCATGTGACAGAGAATGTGTCACGCCGCTGCCGTCACCGATCACATAAAGTCCCCTATGACAGCTCTCAAGGTTTTGATCCAGCTCTACCTCCATGTTGTAGAACTTGACCTCCACACCATATAACAGCGTGTCGTCATTGGCGGTACCCGGAGCAACCTTATCCAATGCATAGATCATCTCGATGATTCCGTCCATGATACGCTTCGGCAGGACAAGACTTAAATCGCCCGGTGTTGCGGAAAGTGTCGGTGTTACCAGATTCTCATTGATACGCTTCTCGGTACTTCTCCTTCCACGGACCAGATCACCAAAGCGCTGCACGATCACACCGCCGCCCAGCATATTGGAAAGTCTCGCAATACTCTCGCCGTAGCCGTTGCTGTCCTTAAACGGTTCTGAAAAATGCTTTGCCACCAGAAGCGCAAAGTTCGTATTGTCTGTTTTCTTCTCGTTGCCTTCATAGCTGTGACCATTGACCGTAATGATCCCGTTGGTATTTTCATTGACCACGATACCGTTTGGATTCATACAGAAGGTGCGCACACGGTCCTCAAACTTCTCGGTGCGGTAAACGATCTTGCTTTCATATAATTCATCTGTCAGATGTGAGAAAATCACAGCCGGAAGCTCCACACGCACACCGATATCCACACGATTCGATTTCGTTGGAATGCCAAGCTCCCCGCATACCTTTTCCATCCATTTGCTTCCGCTTCGCCCAACCGACACGATACATTTATCACAGTCGTAGCTTTCTTTGTTCTCGCAGACGATCCGATAGCCGCCGTCAATCTCCTGGATCGTCTCGACCGGTGTATCAAAATAGAAGTCCATATGATCCTTCATCTTCTCGTACAGGTTGCCAAGCACGATGTAGTTGATATCCGTTCCCAGATGGCGAACCGATGCATCCAGAAGATTCAGCTTGTTCTGCAGACAAAGCTTTTTGAACTTCGTTCCTGCGGTGGAATAAAGCTGCGTTCCCTCGCCGCCGTTCTCCATATTGATCTCGTCCACATACTGCATCAGCTCCACTGCCTGCTCCTTGCCAATGTACTCATACAACGTGCCTCCAAAATCGTTGGTAATGTTATATTTTCCATCCGAAAATGCCCCGGCTCCACCAAAGCCGCACATGATCGAGCAGTGCTTACAGCCTACACAGCTCTTGATCTTTTTGCCGTCGATCGGACATTTTCTTTTTTCGAGAGAATATCCCTCCTCAAATACAGCCAGCTTTAAATCCGGCTTCTTTTTCATCAGCTCATACGCCGCAAAAATGCCTCCCGGACCAGCCCCAATTATTATCACATCATATCTCATATGCCAAGTTCCTTTCTCCTGATCATTCTCTATCAGTATACAACATTTTCGTCATTATGAACACCATAAAAAGGTCAAAACCAGCGTTTGCCCATACCATAAAAAAGAAGCGTACACCGACAGATCTGCCAATGCACACTCCTTATCCTACAGTCTTTATACTTCTCCTTATCCGAGTGCTTTCTTGATCGCAGCAAGCAGCTCATCATATGTCTCATATGCCGGAAGCTCCGGATGATCTGCCTTGATCTGATCGGTACTCTTAAACAGGAAACCGGCCTTACTTGCCTCGATCATGCCAAGGTCATTGTGGCTGTCACCGCTGGCGATCGTATCATAACCGATGGACTGCAGTGCCTTTACGGTTGTGTACTTTGACTTCTCGCAGCGCATCTTAAAACCGGTGATCTCTCCGTCCGGAGCAACCTCCAGAGAATTACAGAAAATTGTCGGCCAGCCCAGCTTCTTCATCAGCGGACTTGCAAACTGTGTGAAGGTATCGCTGATAATGATCACCTGTGTGATGGAGCGAAGCTCGTCCAAAAACTCCTTTGCACCGGGAATCGGATCAATCTTTGCGATCGTCTCCTGAATCTCCTTGAGTCCAAGACCATGCTCCTTGAGAATGCCCAGACGCCATGTCATCAGCTTATCGTAATCCGGCTCATCTCTCGTTGTTCTTTTCAGTTCAGGAATCCCACTTGCCTCTGCAAATGCGATCCAGATCTCCGGTACTAATACTCCCTCTAAGTCCAAACATACAATATCCATTTTCATCCTCATTTCTGCACACGTTGTTGTAATTGCCAGAGACCGTCTGTGTGCCGGACATATCATCTCTGTTTAATTATGGTAAAATCTTACAGCGCAACGCACAACAGATACGAAGCATCCGTATTTTGCAGTTATTATAGCACAAACCTATTCCTCTATACAATGATGCTCTGGAGAAAAATTTATTTTGCAATATGCACCGTTTGAAAGCTATGACCGGTTGCCGGCACAAATTTTTCCAGCACATCCTTTGTCCGCAGCCTCAGACTGGATGTATTAACACACGGATGACAACCTAGCTGTTCATACTCCAGCAGTTCTTCATCTACCAGTAACTCCACATGATGCTCCTGATCATTCATAAGCCCCATAACGCTGACTGCACCCGGCATAATTTCCAGATATTCCTGCATCTTCACCGCCGATGCAAACGAAAGTCTGGTGCTTTCAATCTGTCTCGCCACTTCAGAGGAACGGAATTTCTTATCTCCCGGCATCATAAGAAGATAATACTGATCTTCCATTGAATTTGTCAAAAAAAGATTCTTGCATACAACCGCCGGCTCAAGTGCTTTGTCAATCTTCTGACAAGCTTCCATTGTCTCCACCGGTTCATGGTCGATCCGTTCGTAAGCAACATTTAGCTTGTCCAAAAAATCGTACACATGAATCTCTGTTTCTGTCCTTCCGGTTTCATTTTCCGGTCTGCCCTTATGAATCTGCATCTGATCCATAAAAACCACCGCTTCCACCAGCGAATCCTCGTCCGCCTGCTCTGCCACCTGTGCCGCGATTCCATACCGGCGTGCTTCTTCTTCCGTGCGCTCTCCGATGCAGACCACCCGCATCCGGGCACGGACATCCGGAGTCATCTTCTCTACGGTTCCCCGCACAGTCGAAGCACTTGTAAATACAAACACCACACGCTCATCCTCCGCAAGTTTCTCCATAGCAGTAAGATCAAATCCTGCATTCTCCGATTCACGATCCACCGCCTCCGTCCGGTAGATCGCGATATCGTCCACCGGATGAATGAAATCCTTCTGCAGCCTTGCAAGAAGATCCGGAGAACCTGCCTCCGCTCTGGCGATCAGTATCTTTTCCGCAGCTCCCGCCTGCTTTGCCAGCGCATCGCCTAACGCCGCGGCAGAATATTCTTCCTGTGGGATCAGATCCGGATAGAGCCCGTGCTGCTCAAGCTGTCTTGCCGTCCCGGAGCCAATCACTGCGATTTTAATCGCCGATAATCTTCGTATATCAAAATGATATTCCAGACACCGTTCAAAAAACACATCTATCCCGGACGGACTTGTAAAAACAAGCCAGCCATACTGTTCGATCTGCTCGAGCGCCGCCTGCAGTCTATCTGTCTCCGAAATCGGGCAGATCCGGATCGATGGCAGCTCAAGCACCTCTGCACCCAGAGCACGAAAACGTTTCGCGAGCCGTTCCATCCGCTGTCTCGGTCTGGTCAAAACCACCTTCGTCCCTGCTAACGGAAGCTTTTCGACCCACGCAAACTCCTCCGCCAGCGCACAGACCTTTCCGATCACCAGGATTGCCGGTGTCGGGAGCTTCTCCTCCTGCATTCTCTGCGGCAGTTCAGACACATTGGACACAAGACGTCTCTGTCCTGCCGTTGTCCCCTGTGACAGGAGAGCTGCCGGCATCTGCGGATCCATTCCGGCGTCAATAAGTCCCCGGCAGATTTCCGGTGCTGCTGCCACCCCCATCAAAAAGACAAGCGTTCCATTCATCCGGCAAAGTGCCTCATAATCCAACCGAAGCGGCTGCCCCTGTCGTTTATGCCCGGTAATAATATGCAGAGAGGAGCAGTAATCCCTGTGCGTCACCGGAATGCCATTGTATGCCGGAACCGCCAGTGCCGATGTAACTCCCGGCACCACCTCATAATCAATGCCACCGCGGATCAGCTCCTCAATCTCCTCGCCGCCTCTGCCAAACAAAAAAGGGTCACCTCCCTTTAAGCGGACTACGCTCTTCCCCTGCTTTGCAAGCCTGACAAGACACCGGCTGATCTCCTCCTGTGGCATGGCATGATGGGAAGAACGCTTTCCCACATAGATCTTGTCCGCCTCCTCCGGAAGCTTCGCAAGGATCGCCTGTCCCACCAATGCATCATAAACGATCACATCTGCCTCCTGAAGCACACGCACCGCCTTCTGTGTCAACAGCTCTGCATCTCCCGGACCGGCTCCCACCAGCCAAACCTTTCCCTGTTCCATTCTGACTCCTCCTGCTTTTCTTCGGACAATTGCTTTATCTCCGACTCTCTCTTTACTTTCGGAAACGCTCCTTAAAGTTACGCATAAGCTCACAGGCAAGCTTTCCCCCCAGCTTTTCCGGCTCATCCACGCTTCCTGTCATCACACCGGTCACATATCCATCCTCCCCGGTTCCAGCGCTGTACATTCCACGCAGAGTAAGCTCTCCCTGCATGATCTGCGCAAAGGCTGCCACCGGCGAAGAGCACTCACCGCCAACACCACGGATAAAGCTCCGTTCACATTTTACGATGCATTCCGACTCTTCATTCACATAGCCGCGGAATATTTCACAATCCATGTCCGCCCGTCCCTGTAAGGCAAGAATCCCCTGTCCGGCACACGGTATGATCTCCTCCGTTGTAAAATATCGTGAAATCCGCTCAGATAGCCCCAGTCTTTTCAGACCTGCTGCCGCAAGGATCAACGCACTGTACTCCCCACGATCCAGCTTTTGAAGCCTTGTCTGCACATTGCCGCGCACACTCTGAAACGTCATGTCCGGATACAGCTCCTTCGCCTGCAGCACACGTCTCCGGCTCGAACAGCCGATCGGCAGCTTAGGATCTAACGTATCCTTTCCCATTGGAAGGACAAGCACATCCCTTGGATCCTCCCGCTTCGAAAAGCCGATCAGTGGAAGCTTTGAATTTATCTCCACCGGCACATCCTTCAGGCTGTGAACCGAGATATCACTTCTACCGTCGAGAAGTGCGGCGTCCAGCTCCTTGACAAACAAGCCCTTGCCACCCACCTGATCCAATGTCCGGTCCAGTATCTTATCCCCCGTCGTCTTCATCGTTACGATCGGTGCCTGCACTCCCTGACTCTCCAGATATTTCTGCACCAGCTCAGACTGAACCACTGCCAGCCTGCTCTCCCTGCTTCCGATCCGTATGGTTCTCATCACTCTCATTCTCCTCTATCCATAAATGCTTCTATCGTTCCGTCTCTTCCTCGTAAAGCTCCCTCATCGCATCGACACACTCTCTGAAAGTGGACACATCCACAGAATCCCGCACCGCAAACATCAGCTTATTAACCACCTTTTGAACCGCCGTACTCACCATATTCTCCACGGCATCCTGCTTCTCCGGCACCGACTTTCGCAGCTTTTTGTCGATCCTCGCGATCACATCCTCCGATGCCTGTCCACTGATCGTAAGAAGCATCGGCACCACATCCCTGGCATCATACCAGCTTTCAAACTCTGCTGCCTTTGCCTCCAGCAGCTGTCTTGCCTGTGCTAACGACTGCTTCGTCTCCTCCGGAAACTCAACCCCGAAATCATCAATATCATAAAGAGTTACGCCGTCCATTCCGCCGACAGCCTCCTCAATATCTCTTGGCACCGCCAGATCTACGAAAACCGTATTCTCCTGCAGCGCACACGCATCCAGTTTATCCGCCGTGATCGTTGTGTTTGGACTTGCCGTTGCCGAAAAAATATAACGGCATTCCGGAAGCTTTTCATAACGCTTCGAATAATCAATCCTTGCTGCCTCCACCGGCACATCCACAATCCCGCTGCGGTACTGCCGGATCGTCACGGTAACATCTGCACCACGGTCCAGCAAAAGCTGTGCCGTCAGTCTTCCCATCGCACCATTTCCGATAACAAGACAACGTTCTCCTTTAAACGCGGCTCCCTTTTGCTCCAGACCGGATATCGCCGCAAGCGGAGCGGAACGATTGGACGAGGGCAGGTTAATGTTCGTTTTGATCTCCTTGCCTGCTGTTACTGCCATGCGAAACAACGTTTCTAAGATCTTATCTGTTCCAAAGAATTTTCTCGAAAAATCTGCCGCATCCTTCATCTGTGTCAGAATCTGATCCTCGCCAAGGATCTGCGACTTTAAACCGCCCGCCAGTGCGAACAGATCCTTCACCGCATCCATTCCACGGCGCAGATGCAGATATGAACCGTATTCTTCCACGCTCTGTCCCTTCAGTTCACAGAAAAGTGACCTTTCCTCACACTCCCATTCCTTTGTCCACGACAGTACAAGCTCCGTCCGGTTACAGGTGGATAACAGAATGCAGCCTGAAATTCCTTCCTTCTTCCTGAGCACTGCGATCGTCTCCTCCTGCTCCCTCTTGGTATAGCTGAATTTCCCTCGTATATCCAAACCGGCATCTGTATAATCAATACCAACCATCGTAATGTCCATGTGCCACCTCATTTGTATCATATTGATCCGTCTTAGAATCATAAGTAATATAGCATTTTTTGTTCTGCGGCGCAATCATCCCCGGAGCACTGCCGATGCACAGCCATCCTCACCGTCACACCGCACTGTCCCAAAAATCTCCCACCAAAAGGGCAAAACCAGCATTTTGCCTATACCACCAAAAAAGAAAGAACCACAGAATAAACTAAATTATCCTGTGGTTCTTCCCGCTGCGATTTGGAATCCTTCCTCACGGTCATATAAAAGGATTCTCTATGTCGTCTAAAACACTTCCTACTCCCTCAGAAAATATTTCGACATTTTCATACCCAATTCGCTTTTTATTTCATTCGCCCTCATATTATCACGACTTTTTTCATTTTTCCAGCGTTTTGTCATGAAATATACCATTTTGGTTATGAAAAAACAATTTGCCTTATCTGTCCACTAAGTGGTACAATGCTTTACAAATAGAAATGACGTATTTCGACTCTTTTTTTGTCTAAAATATATCATATTACTAAAATTAGACACTTGAAAGGAACTGACAATGAACCCTTCTGTTTTCATATTGGAAGACAATCCTGCTTTTGCAGAAGCACTAATTAAAATGATTGAAAATTATCCGATCCGGATTGATTACACATACGCAGCCAATTTAAATACGGCACTCAGGAAAATCGACGAAGCTGTACATTACACGGCGTTTTTTATTGATATCGCACTGGATGATAACATCGAAAATACCGATGGTTTATCCTTTGCAAAATTCCTATCGGAAAAGTCCGCTTATAAGGACACACCTGTCATCTTTACAACCAGCTTCCCTGACTATGTTTATGAGGCATTAAATCATCTTCACTGCTATGCCTATCTTTTAAAACCCTTTGACCGGGATGATGTATTCCACCAGCTGGATCAGATCCTGAGAACAAACGATTCCATCCGATTCAAAACGGCTGACGGAATTTATATGAAGCTTGACACCGATGAGATTTATTATATTCAGGCATTTGGGCGCAATATGCATTTTATGACAAAGCACGGTGAGATCACCTCAAGACAGTACACGATGAAATCCCTGAATGATATTCTGCCCGGCTCCTTTGAGCGGTGCCATAAATCTTTTCTTGTCAACAAGAAATATATCCAGTCGGTCAACCCAAGAACAAAAACACTGCACCTGCGTGGTCTTGATGACGATATTCCTTACGGAAAGGATTTTCACATCGAATAACTGAGACTACACGCAGCATCAGTAATGGAGGTATCACATTGGCAGCATTAATTCCATACTTGATTTCAAATATTTTTCAGATCGGTGCGTATGCTTTCTGTATGGCATATCTGACCGGTGAACTTGCCGAACTGAAGAAACGTCCGCTCACAACCGGCATCAGCTTCATCGTCATGTACTTTACATCGATCATCATTCAACGTTACGACAATGACTGGGTGACCATCGGACTATCACTGATCCTGAGCCTTTACTGCCTGCTGCTGTATCTAAACACCTCCAAAACTCTCAGCCAGTGCTTTAACATCGTTATCTGCGGGTATCTGATCGAAACACTCTGTCAGTGCATCTTTATTTTACTGTTTACTATTCTGCGTGTTCCTTTGGACGCCAATGGATACAATGATCCCATCTCCCTGTCGATCGTCTTTCTGGGTGCACTGCTTCTGATTCCTGTGCTTTATTTTCTTCCTGTCCGAAAATGGGTACAGTCTCTGGAGAATATCTCCTACTCGACCTCGCTTATCGTTATCCTTGTCATGATCGTGATCTCCGCAACGAGTCTGAAATATAACGATGTGTCGCTTGGTCTTTTGCTGCCGACCGTTGCTTCGATCGCCTTCTTCTTTTTTCTCGGCGTTCTGATCATTATGCAGAGTCTTTCAGACCAGCGGCGCAAGCAGGCGATCCGCGACTATGAAACCTATATGCCGATCCTGAATGATATGATCCGGAATATCCACAAACAGCAGCATTTATACAATAACCAGATTGCTTCTCTGGTGCATCTTGCCGACTCGTATCACGATTACGATTCACTCAGCCATGCACTGAAAAGCTATTCTAATTTCGAAGAAAATATCATTGATAATGAATCGTATTCTTTTCTGCATATCGAAAATAAACTGTTAGCCAGTCTGCTGTACTGTAAATTTCACGAGGCTGCATCCTCCGGCAAAAATCTCATTGTCACCGTCGATGATTACCATTACGAAAGTCCCTGTACCGACACCGAGATTGTTGACATCGCCGGCATTCTGATCGATAATGCACTGGAGGCATCCGCCGAAAATGATACCATCTATGTGACTCTCGGAAAACGTTCCGATTCCGGAAATCCGTTCTTCATTAATGTTGCAAATCCCGGTCCCCTGGCGACCCCGTCATTTGTCCATGACATTTTTACCACACGCTATACCACCAAAAGAAATCAGGTCGGACACGGTCTGGGACTTGATCTTCTCAAAACCTTTGTCGATACATATAACGGATCTATCACGGTTGGAAATACTTATCCCGATGAGATTTCTTCATCCGTGCATGAGCAATATATCTTTTTTGAAGTAGAAATATAAGGAGGCATTCGCATGACACAATCAGAAGCACTTTTTAACGAAGCCGTTAAATATATCCCGGGCGGAGTCAATTCTCCGGTCCGGGCATTCGGTTCCATCGGAAGCACACCACGCTTTATCACAAAAGCGGACAAATCATATATGTGGGATGAGGATGGCAACTGTTATATTGATTATATCGGTTCCTGGGGACCGATGATCCTTGGTCACAACCATCCTGCCGTTTTAGAAGCAGTGCTTGACGCGTGCCGTCTCGGCTTAAGCTTCGGTGCTGCCACCCGTCCGGAAGTCACCATGGCAAAGCTGATCTGCGATATCGTCCCATCCATCGATATGGTGCGCATGGTCAATTCCGGCACCGAGGCAGTCATGAGTGCAATCCGCACCGCCAGAGGTTACACCGGCAGGGATAAGATTGTCAAATTCACCGGATGCTATCATGGACATTCTGATGGTCTTTTGGTCAAAGCAGGCTCCGGTGTAATGACCGCCGGCGTCCCTGACAGTTCGGGTGTTCCTGCTTCTGTTACAAAAGATACGCTGACCGCAGAGTACAATAATGTGGACAGTGTGCGTACATTGTTTGAGCAATGCGGCGAAGAAATTGCTGCCATTATCGTGGAACCGGTCGGTGCCAATATGGGTGTAGTTCCTCCAAAGGAAGGTTTTCTGCAGTCACTGCGTGAAATCTGCAATGCATACGGAAGCGTTCTGATCTTTGATGAAGTGATCACCGGTTTTCGTCTTTCTCTCTCCGGCGCACAGGGTTATTACGGCGTCACTCCTGACCTGACTACCTTCGGCAAGATTATCGGTGCCGGCATGCCGGTCGGTGCCTACGGCGGCAGACGAGACATCATGGAGCAGGTTGCTCCGGTCGGAAATGTCTATCAGGCAGGAACCTTAAGCGGCAATCCGGTTGCCATGGCTGCCGGCATCACACAGCTTACTCTTTTAAAAGATCATCCGGAATATTATACCGAATTAAATGAAAAGTCTGACCTCTTTTTCAGACAGATCAAAGAGCTTCTCCGCCAGAAGGAGCTTCCATGGCAGGTAAATCATGTCGGTTCTATCGGAAGTATTTTCTTTACACAGTCACCGGTTACCGATTATGCCAGTGCTAAGACATCGGATGTCAGTGCCTACGCTGCATACTGCAACAAGATGCTCGCACACGGTATTTATATTGCACCGGCACAGTTTGAGGCAATGTTTATTTCTCTGGCTCACACGAAAGAGGATATTGATACAACTTTAAAGGCAATGGCAGAATGCCTGTAACATAAAAACAACCAATTCTAACCTAAAAGAACCTGATTTCTGAGTACTATAAAATAGCTCAAAAGTCAGGTTCTTTTTCGTTGCTGTCAACAACATTTCTTTACATACTCTGTGCCTCTGCATCCTCCACGGAACACTCCGTAAATACAAAGGAAAATGTGGTTCCTTCTCCCGGTGTGCTTTCCACCGAAATATCGCCGTCATGCCTTTTGGCGATCTGCTTGGCGATCATCAGACCAAGTCCTGTGCCGTTCTGATTCTGCCGTAGCTTTGAGGTATAGAATTTTTCAAAGATATACGGAAGCTGTTCCTCGGGGATGCCAATGCCATGATCTTTGATCTGTACAAAAAGCTGTACACTTTCTTTCTGCTCCTTTCGCATCAGAAAAATTTCAATCCTTCCATTTTTCTCTGAAAATTTCACAGCATTATCCACAATAATCAGAAACATCTGACGCAGCCTGTCATAGTCTCCCATGATCAGACACGGCTCGTCCTCCGGCATATCTACAACAAATTCAATGCCCTTGTCCTTTCCAAGAATACGACCATGTCTCACCACATCACTGAATATCTGAATCAGGCTGATCGGCTCTTTCTCAATCTTAAAATCGGGATTCTGCATTTTCGATAAAATGAACAGATCTCCTACCAGACGTTCCATCCCCTGACATTCCTGTACTATTCTCTGATAGTATTCCTGCTCCTGCTCCTCTCCGGCAACCACACCATCGGCTAATGCCTCCGAATAGCCGCGCATTACCGTGATCGGTGTCCGAAGTTCATGTGAAACATTGGCAAAGAAATCCTGGCGCACATGATCCAGATTCTCCCGTTCCTCATTGATCTGGCGCAGACGTCCTGCAAGCTCATCCAGTGCCGACTCCAGCTGCCCGAGCTGAGTATCCCGGCGCACAGTGTTCCGGTCACTGTAATCACCATCCACCAACCGCTGAATGTCCTTTCTTATCCGTGCGATCGGTCGGGACAGATATTGGGATGCGCCCAGTGCAATAATGCAGGATATCAGCATTGCCAGCAATGCGCTCAATGTCAGAAGATACTTTCCCTGACTGACACCCATCTGCTGCCGGTCAAGCATACTGACCATCATTACTGCTCCTGCCGCTTCCTTGTCATTCTCATCGACATAGATCGGCGTTGCAATCCGCAGGATCACCATACCATACACTTTATCAAAATTAGAGCTGTGAGCTGTTTGTCCCCGAAACGCCTTATCCAGCACATCATACATTTCATCGGTCAGACTTTCCGTGTCCGCATTGGTGTAATCCGGTGTCAGCGGATTTGCTGCCTTTTCATTGCTCACGATCCACACATCGATCTCATCTGCCCTCTGCAATTCATCGATATCCGCCGAATATCTGGAAAACCGCGCCTTCCTGTCCTTTTGCGCAAGCTTTCCCACACGTCCCGCAATGACAGAACACTGCCTGCTCAACGTCTTCGTATAAGAACGCATATAATTGGTTTCATACAATCTCATGAATATGATTCCGATCAGTGCTACCGTCACGGCAAGCACCACAATAAATGACAGATATATACGGATCACAATATCATTTCTGCGAAACATACAAATCAAACGCTTCATGACAATAACCACGCCTTTCCAATCATCTGCTTTTCACTTTGTCCATTACTCTGCTTCTTTTACTTCAAACTTATAACCAACTCCCCAGATGGTCTTGATCCCCCAATCCGGATGTTCTACCGAGTCTAACTTTGAACGCAGTCGCTTGATATGAGAATCGACGGTCCGGCTGTCCCCGTAATAGTCATAGCCCCACAGACTATCCAACAGATTATCTCTCGTAAACACCTTATTCGGATGGCTCGCCAGTGTCCACATCGTCTCGATCTCTTTCTTTGTCAGAGGAATCCTCTTGTCGTCCACCTTAAAGGTATACTCCTCCAGATTGATATACAGATTCTTCATCCGGATCACACCCTCCTGCTGCTTCTGCTCCTCCGGCGGTGTAATACGGCGCAGCACAGCGCGGAGTCTTGCCATAACCTCTCCAGGGCTGAATGGCTTGACAATATAATCGTCCGCTCCGATATCAAGTCCCATGATCTTGTCATAATCCTCTCCTCTTGCCGTGATCAGTATGATCGGCACACTGGATTCCCTGCGGATCGATCGGCAAACCTCGTAGCCGTCCTTCACCGGCATCATCACATCCAGAAGAATCGCCATCGGCTGATATTCACCAAAAAGCCGCTCCGCTTCCAGACCATCCTTTGCGATCACCGGCTCATACCCTTCCTTTCGGACATATGCCGCTAAAATATCTGTGATATCCTTATTGTCATCTGCGATCAATATGTATTGCATATTTTCCCCTTCCTTCCGAAAATGTCTTGATATTGTATAATCACTAAGACTTCTCTCACCCCTAAAATAACTCCGGACATAATATTCCTTATGTCGGCGTATGAACAAAAGAATTTTGTCTGCCAAAGCATTGCAGAATCCGTGAACTGAGACTAAAAAATTGTCTTGTCACTTACGGATTTCGAAAAGTCTAATTGCTTTGCTGCTTTGATTTTTGATAAACACATCCTTCTTTCGTGTGGAAGTCTTAGTGATTATACATAGTTTATCATAAAAATAAGGAAAAATTATGGCATTTTTTTCTTTCTGTGACATGTTTTTGCCACGGATGCCGTTTATGATGGTATCATACAATAATAAAGTATAATAACTTATCTGTATAATGACATATACAGACTTACAGAAAGGTATGATGACCATGAAACATAAACATAATTTATTCCGATGGATCATGCTGCTTCTGGTGTTCTCACTTCTTGCGAATACGGCATCCGTATCTGCCGCATCCAAGAAGAAACGCAAAAAGACCGAAGCCGTGTCCAAATATTCCTTAGATATGATTTCCACAGATCTGCTTTTATCCGAGGATACCGAGTTGACTGTTGAGGGAATCACCGATGAAACCGTGTCCTTTAAGAGCAGTGACAGCGATGTTGTATCTGTAGACTCCGGGGATTCTGACACAAGCTGTAAACTTACCGGGAAAAACGTAGGAAACGCCACAATTACCGTTAAGATTAAGGAGAAAGGCTTTCTTTTTTTTAACAGCACCACGACAACTCTTACCTGTAAAGTGACTGTCACTCCATGGGCATCCAGCATCCGCTTTAATCGCAAACAGATTAAAATGGCACCAAACACCCGTAAACATGTGAAAATCATACTACGACCAAGCATCACGACCGAAGAGCCTGTATTCACATCATCTGATCCCAATATTGCAAAAGTGAATGCATTTAACAAGATTGTTGCCAAATCTCCCGGAATTGCAGTGATCACTGCAACGATCCGAAACGGCAACACCGCATCCTGCCGTGTGATCGTCACTGAAAAGTAAATCCTGCTTCTCTAAATTATTTACTCAAAACAGAAAATGCCCGAACCGGCTTTATACCGGAACGGGCGTTTTTATTTCTCAAATAATAACCGGCAAAGTGCCAGTTCTTCTTCTGTATCACGACTGTTGTAAAACCGGACCTGTCCCCTTTCCTGCTTGGGATTTAAAAGATCCTTTTCTTGAAGACGGCGCCGCATCTCCCGCGCTGTTCCGGAACCTCCGTCATAGATCGTCACCTTTTCGCCGACAACCTGCTGTATCATCTCCCGTACAAACGGATAATGCGTACAACCTAATACAATGCCATCGACCGGCTCCTTCATGACCGGTGTCAGAAGCTTCTGCAGATATTCTCTCAAATCATCTCCGTTCAGATCTCCACGCTCTACAAATTCCATCAAGCCGGGGCATGGCAACGGAACGATCCGGATCTTGTCCTCATATCGTTTCATCAGGTTGCAGAACTTCTCCTGCTTGATCGTCATAGGTGTCGCCATGACTACGATCCTGGAACCCGGCTTCTCTACAGCCGCCGGTTTGAGCGCCGGCTCAATTCCAACCAGAGGAAGCTGCGGATACATCTTGCGAAGCACAGCGACTGCCGCACTCGTTGCCGTATTGCACGCAACCACAACCCCCTTGGCTCCCTGTGCCATCAATGACTCCACATGATGGATCGTCAGATCACGAATCTGCTCTGTCGGTCTTGTACCGTACGGGGCATTCACCGAATCTCCGAAATATATAAAGTCTTCATGAGGCATCACCTTCACAAGCTCGCGAAGGACGCTGATTCCTCCCATGCCGGAATCAAACACACCGATCGGCTGTCTGCATGACTCCTGCTTCTTTTCATTTGACATGACAATCAATCCTCCTCCACATGCTCCAGTCCCTGATTGATGATTGCCCGGACATGGGCATCTGCAAGAGAGTAAAATACGGATTTACCTTCTCTGCGACTACGAACCAGCTTGTTCTGTTTCAGAATGCGAAGCTGATGGGAAACCGCCGACTGTGTCATATTCAGTGCCGCAGCCAGATCACAGACACACACCTCTGCCTCAAAAAGGACAAATAAGATCCGGATTCTTGTAGAGTCACCGAATACCTTAAACAACTCTGCCAGATCGTATAACACTTCCTCCGGCGGTAACTTTTCATTTACTATATTTAACAATTCCTGATGTACCTCAATACTGTCACAACAGTCTAATGCAATATGTTCGTGTTTCATAAAATAATCACGCCTTTCCAGACATCTGTCTATCAATCATAATCCCTGTATTAGTATGTAGGAATCTTACGGGGATGTCAAGTCGATACCTGAGTAGCGGCTGTTTAATATATGATAACTCAAACTTCGCACATAAGAAATAGTATGGGCGCAATCAACTAATCGGTGTGCGAAGTTTGAGTATGATAATAATAAGGCATCAAAAATAAGAAGAAAGGGCATGCGCCACCTTAGGGCGCTGCCCCTTTAAGCCATCTATCATGAATTCGCAAGGCAAAAGATTCGAAAAAACATCGCTTTTGCCTTCGTGCATTACAATTTCTTAACGGATAATGCACGGATTGCATTGAGCACTGCGATCACCATAACGCCGACATCGGCAAAAATTGCCGCCCACATGTTGGCAATACCAAGCGCACCGAGGATCAGACAGATCACTTTGATGCCAATGGCAAAATATATATTCTCGTATACGATGCGAATACATTTTCTGGCAATCTTGATCGCCTTCACAATCTTCATCGGATCATCGTCCATCAAAACAATATCCGCCGCTTCAATGGCTGCATCAGATCCCATCGCTCCCATCGCAATACCGATATCTGCTCTGGAAAGTACCGGTGCATCGTTGATACCATCACCGACAAATGCAAGCTTATCGTGGGAACCCTGCTCGGCAAGAAGCTTCTCCACACCCTTTACCTTGTCTGCAGGCAAAAGTTCAGCATAATATTCTGTCAGTCCAAGCTCCTTTGCGACATGCTCCGCCACATTCCTGCGGTCACCGGTAAGCATAACCGTCTTGCGGACACCCGCCTTCTTCAAACTCTTGATCGCCTCTGCGGAGGTCGGCTTTGGCTGATCGGATATCAGGATGTTTCCTGCATATTTTCCATCTATTGCTACATGAACAACGGTTCCGATCTCATTCGATTCCTCGTAAGAAACGCCAAGCTTTTTCATCAGCTTATCGTTACCGACAGCAACCTCTTTTCCATCAATTGCAGCCTTAACGCCGTTTCCGCTGATCTCTTCCACCTCTCCAATGCGATTCTGATCAGCACTCTTTCCATATGCCTTCTGCAGGCTCTTACTGATCGGATGACCGGAGTAGCTCTCAGCCAGAGCCGCATACTCTAAAAGCTCTGCTTCGGTCATCCCTGCCGGATGAACCGATGTCACCGCAAACACACCCTGCGTCAGCGTACCGGTCTTATCAAATACAACACAGCTCGTCTGCGCAAGTGTCTCCAGATAGTTGGAGCCCTTTACCAGCACACCGGAACGGCTTGCTCCACCGATTCCCGCAAAGAAACTAAGCGGAATACTGATAACAAGTGCACACGGACAGCTGATAACCAGAAATGTCAGTGCGCGGAAGATCCACTCGCCCCAGTTCGGTGCAATGCTAAGAAACAGAATGCTGACAAGCGGCGGCAGAATTGCAAGTGCTGCTGCAAGATAACAAACGATCGGTGTATAATAATGCGCGAATTTTGAAATAAAATTCTCAGAACGTGACTTTCTGGAGCTTGCATTCTCTACCATGTCCAGAATCTTGGAAACCGTAGACTCGCCAAATTCCCTGGTCGTCTTGATCTCCAGAACACCGGTCATATTGATGCAGCCACTGATGATCTCATCGCCGGCTGCTGCATCTCTCGGCAAACTCTCTCCGGTCAGGGCACTTGTATTTAAGGAACTCTTTCCTTCCACAATAATACCGTCGATCGGCACCTTCTCTCCGGGCTGCACCACAATGATACTGCCGATCTCTACCTCGTCCGGATCCACCTGCTCCAGTTCACCGCTTTCCGTGCGGATATTTGCATAATCCGGACGGATATCCATCAGCTCACTGATATTACGGCGGCTCTTTCCAACCGCATAGCTCTGGAACAGCTCACCGATCTGATAAAAGATCATAACCGCTACACCCTCGGTATAATCGCCAAGTGCGATCGCACCGATCGTAGCAACTGCCATCAGGAAATTCTCATCGAATACCTGACGGTTCATAATGCCCTTTCCCGCTTTACGCAGGATATCATAGCCGATCACCAGATAAGGGATCATGAACATCCCAAAGCGAAGATATCCCTTTACCGGAAGAAGCGATATCAAACCGACAAGGGCTACTGATATGATAATACGGATAAGTGCTTTTTTCTGCTTCTTCGTCATATCTCTTCACTCCTTCCTTTACAGGAAGATCTCACAATCATCTTCCACTTTCTTGCAGTTCTTCAAAACGTCCTGCATAACAGCCTTTGGCTCACTGCCTTCCTCAAACTCAACAGACATCTTAAGCGTCATGAAGTTCACAACGGCATCCTTAACTCCCTCCGTTGCCTTTGCAGCCTCCTCCATCTTGTTTGCACAGTTTGCACAGTCAACATCAATCTTGTAAGTCTTTTTCATGATTATTTCCATCCTTTCAAATTCTATAAATTCGTTTTATATTTTAATCATTTGAACAATCATTCATATGTTCATTTATATTCTATGCACTCTCCTTCAAAATGTCAACACCTTTTTTTACATTTATCAAAATATTATCACATAAGGCTTCCCACGCCCATGATGTGCAACGCCCATACTATTTCTTATGTCCAATTATCGGTAAATGGATTTTGCCTGCCAAAGGATTGAATAATCCGTGAGCTGTGGCGAAAAAATTGTCTTGTCACTAACGGATTTCGAAAAGTCTAATTGCTTTGCTACTTTGATTTTTGATAAACGCATCCTTCCGTACTCGCCCCGTAGGTGGGCTCAGTCGTGCGGATGCGTATTTATCAAAGCATTGCAAAGCAAAGACTTTCCAGAAATCCTACTGATCTGCGTCAATTTTTTCGCCACAGCTCACGGATCAATTTGTTTTCCGAGACAAAAACACTATTTGACATTTGGACATAAGAAATAGTATGGGCGTATACCAAAAGCTGGTGTGGGAAGCCTTAGTAATCATCCTGACAAAAGAAAAAAGGAGACCATCCATTAAGGATGATCTCCTGATGATTACAGATTCTGTTTAGCGATGCTGTTCAAATGCACCCAGATCATAGTTCTTAAGGTTGTCAGTGATGCTTCTGTCATCGGCCTCGTCGATGAGCTTATCACGAACCTTCTTCGTCTTCATCGGATCTGCATATCCGCTTGGTCCGCCGACACAGCCGCCCTCACAGACCATACCCTCGACAAAGTCTTCCGGAAGTCTTCCTGCCTTGAGAAGCAGCATTGCCTTCTTACATTCCATTGCACCGTTTGCCTTGAATACCTTTGCATCTACCTCCTGATCCGTCTCCTTCATATACTCAAGAACGGATGCGGTAACTCCACCGGCATTACCATATCGCTTACCAAAGGTACTTGACTCCTGATACTCATTTGGAGCCGGCTCAAGCTCGATGTCCTTCGCCTTCATGATCGCACGGATCTCACTGTAGGTCAGGACAGCATCTGCATTACCCTCAATCTTCTGGTCAACGACCTCAGACTTCTTACCGATACATGGTCCGATAAATACGGTATAACAATCCGGCTCTTTCGCCTTAAGCATACGTGAGATCATACACATCGGAGACACTGTCGTAGAGATCAGATCTGCCTGCTCCGGATAATGCTTACGGATCATATTAACGAATGCAGGACAGCATGAGGTTGTCTTCTTCTCACCGGCATGGTATGCCTCGAGCCATTCCTCTGCCTCACTCTGCGTTGTCATATCTCCACCGAGTCCTACCTCGATCATATCTGCAAAGCCAACCTTCTGAAGAGCGATCTTCCAGCTTTCCATCGTAATGTCAGGTCCAAACTGTCCCTCTGTCGCAGGCGCTACCATACCGTATACCTTCTTGCCTGCTTTCAGTGCACCGATCACATCCAGGATAAAGGTCTTGGATCCGATCGCACCAAACGGGCACTTGTGGATACAGTGACCGCAACGGATACACTTGCTCTCATCAATGACTGAGATTCCAAGATCATTGTACGTAATTGCATCAACAGGACATGCAAACTTACATGGACGCTTCAGATGAGCGATTGCATTGTAAGGACATGCCTTTGCACACATTCCACACTCTTTACATTTATTAGCATCAATATGAGAGCGCTTCTCTCCCGGTGAGATCGCACCGAACTTACAAGCATTCACACACGCCTTTCCAAGACAGTTCTGGCAGTTATCTGTTACAACATAACTGGAGATTGGGCAGTCCTCACAGGCGGATGAAATAACCTGAACGACATTGCCATTGTCCTCCGGACCCGGTGCCTTTCCCTCTGCCAGACGAATACGCTGACGGATAATCTCGCGCTCTTTGTAAACACAGCATCGAAACTGTGGTGTCGGGCCAGGTATCATTTTACGCGGCAGGTGGTCTCTCTCCTCCTCAAGAGTTCCCTCAAAGGCAAGCTTTGCCACCTCATAAAGTACATCATGTTTGATTCTAATCACATTCTCATCTGCAAACATTTTTCTCTCCTTATCTCGTCCGTTCTGTTCATAATTATTGATCAATACGGGTTTCTCTTCCATCAAAAATGGTCAGAGATATCCCTCGGAGATAGTATAACACAAATTTGCCGATAATGAAATTATTTTTCTATAAACTTTTTTAATTGATATTTTTTCATCTTTGACCGATCTTGAGATTCGGAATTGCATTCAGGTCAAGATCGTGACGCGTGCCCGCCATATACTCATAGTACCCCTGTGATGCGATCATCGCCGCATTGTCGGTACAAAAGATCGGAGACGGATAGCAAAGGGCGATCCCCGCCTCATCACATGCCTGCTTCATTGCCGCACGCAGTGCAGAGTTTGACGCCACACCGCCTGCAACCGCGATCCTCTTTTCGCCAAGTTTCCCTGCGGCGCTGACGGCTTTTCCGACTAACACATCCACCACCGCCTGCTGGAAGGAGGCTGCCACGTCGGCACGATTGACCTCGATCCCCTTCATCTCACAGCCATTCAGATAATTAAGAACCGCTGACTTTACACCGGAGAAGCTGAAATCATATTCGCAGCCTTCGATCTTAGCGCGCGGAAACTCGATCGCGTGTGGATTGCCTTCCTTTGCAAGCTTATCGATCTTAGGACCTCCCGGATAACCGAGTCCGATTGCTCTTGCAACCTTATCAAACGCCTCTCCCGCTGCATCGTCATGCGTATAACCAATAATCTCAAACTTGCCATACTCCAGCACGCGCACAAGATGCGTGTGTCCACCGGATACCACCAGACAAAGAAACGGTGGCTCCAAATCCGGATGCTCCAGATAGTTGGCGGCGATATGTCCCTCAATATGATGAACGCCGACTAACGGCTTGCCTGCCGCATAAGCGATCGCCTTTGCTTCACCAACACCAACCAGAAGTGCTCCAACCAGTCCGGGTCCATACGTCACACTGACCGCATCAATCTCCTCCAGTGTCACATCCGCATCGGCAAGTGCCTGCCCGATCACCTGATTGATCCTCTCGACGTGCTTTCTGGATGCGATCTCCGGCACAACTCCTCCATATAATGTATGTATGTCTATCTGTGATGAGATCACATTGGACAGCACACTGCGCCCGTTCTTCACAACGGAGGCTGCCGTCTCATCGCAGGAGCTTTCAATTCCCAGTATCAATATATCTTTTTCCATGTTGATCCTCATTTCCGCACGACCCTCTATGCCGGACCAATGCTTCTTTTGCAGAATATAATGGCATATCAGGTCTTTTCCTATGTATTATTTAATGTCCGTCTGCCTCTTTTGCCGTGATCTGTTGCCAGCCAAGGATCTTCCAGTGTCCCTCGCTGTCCTTGCGGCAGATATATTTTGCATATGACTCTGTTGTTTTGGACTTCTTGGAGGTCTGCAGCACTGATGCGATCAACGTTGCTTCATCTTTGCCGTCCACCTGCGCATACTCCACCTTTTCATCCTCTTCTACAATATAGGAAGAGATGAAATTTTTATTGTCATCAAACTTCTGGATGTCCTTCTTAAGCGCTTCGTACATATCCTTTTCAGAATTGCCCTTCTGCTGCAAAAGCTCCTCATCGTACAAGGTACGCTGCTGCTCATATAACGCTTTGCGGTCCTTTTCCTTCATATTGGTATTGTACATGCATTTATTCAGGCGCCAGAACAGCTTTACCACCTCAGTCGGTGTTCCCGGATATTCCAGTTCCAGATCCTTGGCAAGCAGCTTGCCGACTTCTGTCTTTGGAAGTGCGGACTGTCCTTTTTCTTCGGCTTCCTTCTGCTGATAAATACGAACCCCTGCAAATATCAGAACTGCCGCTGCCACAAGAATCACAAATACGATCAAGATCTTTTTGGTCATTTTGTCCATTTCAATCCTCTCCTTCCTCATCCACAAAGTCAAGTGTCTTACTCCACCGGTCTCTTCCTGCATGCGCGTGCGGGAAAATCTTCCGGACTTCCTTCATGTAGTCCTCCGGATGCAGCATGGACGGACTGTAATGTGTCAGCCACATTTCTTTTACTTCTGCTTTCCGCCCAAGCCTTGCCGCCTCATACATCGTCATATGCTTAAACTCGGCTGCCTTTTTCTGCTTGTCACGATCTCCGTACATTCCCTCACAGATAAACAGATCGGAGCCGGCGGCATTGTCTGCAATAATGTCCATCGGTCTTGTATCTGTACAATAGGTCAGCTTAATGCCTCGTCTGGCAGGCCCGATCACCATGTCCGGCGTAAATATCCTGCCATCCTGCTCGATAGTTTCCCCCTTCTGAAGTCTGCTCCACAGCTTCAGCGGAACCTCATTTGCCTTTGCAAGCTCCGGATGGAACTTTCCGCCTCTCGGCACTGTGATCGTATATCCATAGCATGGCACATTGTGATTGACCCGGAAGGCTTTGATATGATATCCATTGACATGAAGCTCCTGCTCCTTCTCGCTCAATTCTATAAAACGAACATCAAACGGAAGTCCCGGAGCGATCACGCGAAGTGCATTCACGGTCTTTTCCAGTCCCTTCGGACCGATCATCGTCACCGGACGGGTTCGGTCTGAATTGCCCATTGAAAGCAAAAGTCCCGGCAGTCCGCTGATATGATCTCCGTGATAATGCGTGAAACAAATCGTGTCGATCGGATTGACACTCCATCCCTTCTCACGGATCGCGATCTGTGTTCCTTCACCACAATCCACCAGAAGACTGCTTCCCTCAAGTCTGGTCATCATGGCGGTAAGCCATCTGCCCGGCAGCGGCATCATTCCGCTGGTTCCTAACAAACATACATCTAACATAATCCACCTCTTCCCGTCTCTGAACGAATCCGTGGACTATTGTATCACAATTCCGTTGCTTCTGTCACCTCCGGCGGAACAACAAATTTCTTCACCATGGCATCGTAACAGTCCTCGCATAACAGGAAAGAATGGATCTGTCCATCTCTTTTCGAAAAATATCCCCATTGCTTCTTTCCTTCAAAGACGTCTTCTCTCAATATTCCGTTTTCCGATTTTAAAATGCGGCCGCATCTATTGCAGCATAAGTTTTTCTCTGCCATCTGATCCATCTCCTGTCTTTTGTTCTAAAGCAAGTATATCGCGGTCGACAGGATCTGTATAGTGGAAAACACAGGAAGGAACCGTTACAAATGCTTCTGCATGATCAGTGCATCCTCCTGTGGATCTCTGTAATAGCCGCGACGCCTTGAGATCACTGCAAAGCCAAGCTTTTCATAAAGACCGATGGCAGCCACGTTACTCTCCCGCACCTCCAAAAGCACCTGCTCAACGCCCTTGTCCAGACAGCGTTCAAAGGCTTCCCGAAGTAATGCCTCTGCAAGTCCTCTGCGTCGGCATCTCTCATCGACTGTGACATTACACAGATCTGCCGTTTCAAAGGAGCAAAAGAAAACACAGCTTCCTGCCACATCCCCCTCGCATTCTGCCACAAGATAGATCCGTTCATCATCCTTAAGATGCTCCATATAATCCTGCTCGCTCCACGGATGCGTAAAATTCTGCCTTCCGATCCGGCAGACCTCGTCCACCTGTGCCGGTTCCATTGTTTTAATCTGCTGCATGTAATCTCTCTTCTCTCTCCCGCTCCGCCTGTGATTTGCGCAGGTAAACCGGACGATGCTCTGCGGCTGTCTCCACTCTTCCTTGATGATAATAAAGGGCTCCAAGTGTTGCAACTGCTGCCGCTCTCTGTCTCGACATATGTGCCGGTGCAAAGCTGTATTCATTGACAATCTCTTCGCGGATAATCTCCTCATAAACAGGAACACCATCCCCGAGGAAATGAACCTTGACCGGGTACTGCGAAAGCTCCTTTAACAGGTCATGGATATCCATCGCACACTGATCCATGACCTCCACCATCTGTCCCTCTCGCATCTCATAGACACCGGTATACACCTGATTGCGGCGTGCATCCATGATCGGACAGATAAAGCCGTCACTCTCGGCAAGCTGGTATGCCAATCCCTCCAGCGTCGGCACCGGAATAATCGGTTTATCAAGCACCAGTCCCAGTCCCTTCACCGTGGATGAGCCGATACGAAGTCCCGTAAAGGAACCCGGACCTGCTGCCACAGCGATCGCATCAAGCTCCTCAAGAGGGATCCCCGAAAAATCAACAACTTCCTTTATCATAGGAAGAAGCGTCTGTGAATGTGTCTTTTTATTATTGACGGTAAATTCTGCTACTACGGTATCGCCGGATAACACAGCGGCGGAAGCAGCTAAGCCTGAACTGTCAACTCCTAATATCTTCATCTTAATCCTCATTTCTGCACACATTCTTTGCACACAACGGGTTTGTGTCAAGTGCGCACAGGCACAAATCCGCAATCTGTCATCTCTGCCGGTCCTGCTTTCCCCACATGTCAGCCCTTATCCGTGCAGACTTCGACCAAATAATATATCAGTTTCTGTCAATGGTAATCGTCCTGTAGTCAAAGCCCTTATCAAGCTCCTTTTCAATGGTCACGCAAATAACATGCTCCGGGATCAGTTCTTTGATCAGTGATGCCCATTCGATCAGACACACACCCTCTCCAAAGAAATAATCCTCATAACCGATCTCATCCATCTCCTCCGGATCTGCAATCCGGTATACATCAAAATGATACAACGGCAGTCTGCCACTCTCATAAATCTGCATGATCGTAAATGTCGGGCTGCTGATCGGCTCCTCAATGCCAAGCCCCTTGCCAAAGCCCTTGGTAAAAACGGTCTTTCCAACACCAAGATCACCGTTTAATAATACGATATCTCCCGGACGGCAGTCACCACCAAGCTTCTGCCCCAGCGCAAATGTATCCTTCTCGCTCCGGCTTTCTATTACTTCTGTCATTTCGGATCCTCCTGCTTTGTCTCCGCTTCCTGTGACGGATCATAATCTTTATAATACCCCAGCCTCTCCTCAACACAGGCGCGGATCTGTTCGAAGCTGTCTCCGCACTGGTCTGCCGGAAAGATAAATGCTCTGACCGGAGACATATAAAGATACAACGCCTTTGCCGTATAAATACACTTGCGGACATCATACCATTTCACGCATGCCTCCTGCTCTCCCTGGGAAACCGTGATCTGTTCCTCTGACAGAGTGTAATGAAGCGATGCATTGATATCTTTATTCTGTTTCGCCTGTGCGGCAGACTTTCCGTAAAGCATCACCGGCTGCACGATCGTGAAAAGACAGCCTATAATAAATAACGCAAGCTTCGCCGTCGTATCCAGTGCCCCGAAACGAACTGCCAGAATGATCCAGCATGCAAGGCTGATCACCACGCCAAAAATACCGGACACCCCTGAATAAGTATGGCGCATAGAGAACCGGTACAGATCCTTCGCTGTCAGTTCCACGTCAAATTCTATATCCTTCATGAAATATCTCCTGTTCTTCCTTATTTTAGCATCATTATAGCAGAATATGGCGAAAAAACAATATATACAAAAGCTTCGTCATATGTTATCTTTAAAATCAGAGAAGCATTGTGGGGAACAGTTACATGTAGAAAAGAGGGGTACTTATGGATATTTCCAATATGACAATAGATGATATCCGCCAGCAGGTCGAAGAGCAGATTGATTTCGACCGCCTTGAAGAATTAAATGCCCAGCTCGAGAAGGATATTCGGGGCATTCTGGATTCCTGCGGATTATATTACCGGATCTTCTCCCGCGTCAAAACCAAAAATTCCATCAGCAAAAAGCTGTTTAACGGCAAATACGGCACCAGGCAGAATCCCAAGAAGGTACAGGATCTGATCGGTCTTCGTATTGTACTTTATTATTCCGACGACTTAAGCATCGGCAGAGAGATCATGGAGAACACCTTTCTGCGCACCGGCACCTGGTCCAGAAATGATTTTAATGCGGCAGAGTTCCGCGCCACCAAAATAAACGGTGTATTCAAGCTTCCATCCGAGCATTTTAAGCTGTATACCAGCGAGCTTTGGCAGCTTCCGATCGATACCACCTTCGAGATCCAGTTCCGTACCGTATTTTTCGAGGGCTGGCATGAAATTGAGCACGACATGCGCTACAAGAGTCTGCTGCCGGACGACAAGTTCTGGGAGAACAGTGAGGATCTTTCCCGGATCCTGCACTGTATTCTTGCCAATCTGGAGCTTTCCGACTGGTCTTTGGTGCAGCTTTTCGAGCATCTTTCCTACAATCATTACCAGAACGGCAACTGGGATCTGATGCTCAAAAGCCATTTCCGTCTGCGCATGGAGGACAAGGAACCGCTCGCGCCGGCGATCACCGCTCTTTTTGACGAGAACCGCCGTCTCGCCAAGCAGTTTTTCAAATGTGAGAAGATCACACTGGTGCGTGAGCTGTTAAAACAGGATTACATTCCAAAGATCACATTTGACCTTATCGTCCGTCTTCTGAATGAAAGCACTGTGCACGATGAACGCATCTCTGCTTATTATAAAGAGCATGATCCGCTCGCCGTAAAGACACCGGCACCGGCACGCAAAGCGTTAAGTCCGCTTGACTCTAACACACTGTTTCATCTGGATATTCCGCTTTTGCATAAACCGGTCAGGGATGTCAGAACCGAGTTTCACAATGCATCGCACATCATTTACCGCTGGATCCGCTATAAGCTGAGCCATGTATTTCCGGAGCTTCCGGCAGAGCTTGAAACACTTTCCATGCACCTTCCGGGCTATGATTTTCAGTGCTTCTGGCAGCCGGACGATTTCCTGTTTACCGCTGAGTTTTCCTATATCGACGATCAGATGCCCGGTACGCTGTGGCATATCACGGCATCCGTTACATCACCGGATCACGGATCATCGCTGATGTTTCATCATCACACCAGGCTGCACACACCGACTACCGCACTTCACCGAGAAAGTTTCAGCAAGCCGTCCTATCTGTCAGAGCTTTCCTCTAAGATCGGTCTGGTGGATCTGGAACGCCTCGGAACGCAGGGACGCTTTGTCAATACCGATGAGGGCTTTATCGCTTTAAGGCACCTCCTGCATGATCCGGAAAGACGTCTGCCTGTCGTCGTGATCACACAGCATCAGGCTTTAGAGACAGACAACTCCAACGAATACCGCGAGGGCTACGATATGAATACCTTCCCGATCAACGGCACACGTCTTGCCAAGGTGATCGGTCTGTATTCCCATGTTTATATGCTTGATCAGAATATCGCAAGACAGCTTATCGTCAACGGCAGGAAGGATAACGAGGTTAACCACGGAGGAATCCTTATCTTCTGGCCGGTTTCATCTGGAAAAGAAACAACTGTTTACACAAGTCAGATGATCCGCGAAGCACATTTCGACTATAATCGTTTTGCCTACCATGAGCAGAATTTCAATGAGAAGGCATTTCGCTCCAAACTGGCGCAGATCATCAAGGATGACCATGTTACCCACTGACAAGCGGTTCCATAGGAATCTCTTTCAAAACGCACGAAGCGGACATATCCTCACAGGGTATGTCCGCCTTTATTTTAATATATGGGTAATTGCTCATAACATAACAAAACGGAAAAAACACCGGTTTCCCGCTTATTATGTCAATTGTCTATTTCAGTTCAACCTTAACGCTTTTCTTTTTCTGCTTGCCGGAACAGCTTCTGCACAATCCCACAGTGATCCGATCTCCTCTTTCATGCGTCGAAAGACAAAGACTCAGATCCTTCATACTGCGGATCTTATTGCCATCAATCGAATCGATCACGTCTGCCACACGGACACCACCGTGATACGCCGGGGACTTCAGCTGAACCTCCGTCACATAAATTCCCTTTCCATTCTCCATATCCTTGCCCCGAATGCCAAAGGTAACCGGTGTCTTCTCCTCCACGATCGCCTCCGCTGCAACCGCAATATCTTCTGCCGAAATAAATGACCAGTTTGTATCTCCTGTCGTACGTTGATAAGCATCTGTGATCATACCGACCATACGACCTTCAATGTCAGAAACAAAACCATCGCCTCCCTCGGTATATGCAATATCCGTCACATACACGGTCAGGCAGTCATCCACCGCCTGCACGGTCATATCCGTGTTGACCACATTGCCCGGCATCACAGACTTCATGATCCCATTCGGACACCCAAACAGAAGGACACGGTCATTTAACTCCGGTGCCGTATCAGATGCATCCTGCGTAAAATCGATCACATAAATCTGATTCATTGTGCTTTTGGAAATATCATTCACATCCATGCGAAGTACTGCAATTCCGAGATTATCATCGGTTGCCACAAGCGTAGCTGCCGCACTCTTCCCATTGGCGAAGGATACCTCAAGACTCCCCTTCTCCACAAGCGAGGATACCTGTGTCAGAACATAAAGTGAAGAACCTCTCCGCTTAAAGATCAGTCCGCTCTGAAGCACATCCTCCTTATCGCTTCTCTGATACCAGCTTTCGGTGTGGAGCTTATCCACCGTCACGATTGCCTTGTTACACTGCTCTCCGATGTTCTTGATCCTGTCCCAGTAGTTCTCATAGGCAGCAAGCATATCCGATTCCGTTGACGGTCGTGGTGTCTGCTTTGTACCGGCTGATGTCTCCTTTGCATCATTCAAAAGACTTTCCCGATATATTCTGGCATCCCGCTTCTCCAGAACATCCTGAACCTTCCAGAACGTCACAGATGCCGTGCCGCCAAAAACCACAGCGAGAACAATCACATACACCGCCCTCTTTATAATGCCAGCCGGCTTTCTCTTATGAGGCTCCTGCACTGCCTCCTGTAAAAAGCAATACTCCTGATCATTCGTATCCTTTTCTTTTCTTGACATAATTTATTAACTCTCCATCTGATCGACATAACAACCTACTTATATAAATGTTATCACATACATATGAATAGTTTATGAATAAGCCGTAAATAGGATATTTTAATTTTATGTTGCAGTATCTTAGCTGTCTGGTGTATGATGATATTAATTGTATTGAAATGAGGACAATTGTAATGAACGAGAAAGTATTACAGACATTAGAATATAATAAAATCATTGAGCAATTAGTCACCTATGCGTCTTCACCTTCCGGTCGTGAAGCCTGCCGCATGTTAAAACCGCAGACCGACAGCCGCTGGATCGAGACCGCGCAGCGCGAGACCTCCGATGCCCTGACTCACATCCTGACCAAGGGCGAACTTTCCTTCTATGGTATTGAAGATATCCGTCCCGCACTCAAGCGGCTGGAAATCGGATCTTCCTTAGGAAGTCATGAGCTGTTGGACATTGCAAAGCTTTTATCCGCCGCAGGCTCTGTCAAGAACTATTTCCGCCAGTCCCTGCGTGAGGATGATTCAACCGGCGATTCTCTGGATGAGCGCTACCGGCTGATCGAACCGCTGTCGCTACTGATGCAGGAGATCCGACGATGCATTCCGGACGAAGACAACATTGCCGACGATGCTTCCACGGGACTTGCACAGATACGCCGCCAGCTCAAGCTGACCAACGACCGCATTCACGAACAGCTAAGCAGTATTGTCAACGGCTCTGCCCGCAGCATGCTTCAGGACTCCATCATTACGATGCGAAACGGACGCTACTGTCTGCCGGTCAAGGCGGAGTACCGTTCTTCCTTCCGCGGCATGCTTCATGACCAGTCTGCAACCGGTTCTACTCTTTTCATTGAGCCGGCCGCGATCGTAAAGCTGAACAATGATATTCGCCAGTTAGAACTGAAGGAACAGGAAGAGATCGACAAGATCCTGGCAGATTTAAGCAATCTTGCTGCGGAGCAATCTTTCTTCCTCGCACAGAATTACCGTGTTCTGTGTGAACTGGATTTTATTTTTGCACGCGCCATGCTGTCCAAGCATATGCGCGGGACGCGCCCGATATTCCCGACAGAAGGTTATATCGAGATCAAAAAGGGACGTCATCCATTGATTGATCCCAGGAAGGTTGTTCCGATCGATATTCACATAGGCAGGGATTTTTCACTCCTGGTCGTAACCGGTCCCAACACCGGTGGTAAGACCGTATCGCTCAAGACAGTCGGTCTGTTCTGTCTGATGGGACAGGCCGGACTTCATATTCCGGCATTTGACAATTCCTGTCTGAAGATATTCGATGAGATTTATGCTGATATCGGTGATGAGCAGAGTATTGAGCAGAGTCTCAGTACTTTCTCCTCTCACATGGTCAACACCGTATCCATCCTTGAGAAGGCAGATGCCGACAGCCTTGTCCTTTTCGATGAGCTTGGTGCCGGAACGGATCCTACAGAGGGTGCCGCACTCGCTACGGCGATTCTTTCCAATCTGCACAAGCGCGGCTGCCTTGTCATGGCAACAACCCACTACAGTGAATTAAAGCTTTATGCACTGCAGACACCGGATGTACAGAACGCCTGCTGTGAATTTGACGTTGCAACCCTTCAGCCTACCTACCGTCTTCTGATCGGCATCCCCGGCAAGAGTAATGCTTTTGCCATATCCGGCAAGCTCGGTCTGAGTCAGGATATCATAGAGGACGCCAGAGAACGCGTCTCCTCCGACGCCCAGAACTTTGAAGATGTGCTGAGTGATCTGGAGGCTTCCCGCATCAAGCTCGAGAAGGAGCAGAAAGCAATCACGGAAAGCCGAAAGGAAATATCCCGTCTCAAGAAGGAGCTGCGTGAGAAGACCGAAAAGATCGAACAATCCAAAGAAAAGATCCTGCAGAATGCCAATCAGGAGGCCGGTAAGATCCTTGCCGAAGCCAAAACCGTAGCAGATGATACGATCCGCAAATACACCAAATGGGCGAAAAGTGACCGTCACATTCAGGAAATGGAACGGGAACGAGCCAATCTGCGCAGCCGCATGAATAAGCACCAGGATCTGTCCGGCAGCAAACCGCAGCAGAAGCGCAAAAAGAAAGCACTCAAGGCTGCAGATCTGATGATCGGCTCCAACGTGCATATCCTGACCTTAAACGCCAACGGAACCGTCAGCACACTTCCAAATGAGAAGGGAGATCTCTTTGTCCAGGCAGGTCTGCTCCGTACACAGGTCAACATTAAGGATCTGGAACTGCTCCCGGATGAGAAGCCAAAGCAGACCGAGAAACGCCAAAACGGTAGCGGAAGAATCCGTATCGATAAGGCTGCTTCCATCCATCAGGAGGTGAATCTGATCGGTATGACCGTTGACGAGGCGATGCCGGTTTTAAATAAATACCTGGACGATGCCTATCTGGCTCATATGTCACAGGTCACTGTGATCCACGGACGAGGCACGGGAGCACTGCGCAAGGCAGTGCACCAGCAGCTTGCAAAACTCAAATATGTAAAGTCCTACCGTCTTGGTGAATTTGGAGAAGGAGACATGGGCGTTACTATCGTTTGTTTCAAATAAATGATGCCAGGGTCAAATACCTTTTACCCCAACATCAATGCATATAAATATTTTAAGCACAGGAAACGGAGAAAGGAATACGAGATAATATGGCAGATAAACAGAAAATCCTAATCGTAGATGACGACAACAATATTGCAGAGCTTGTCAGCTTATACCTGATCAAGGAATGTTTCGATACACAGATTGCCAATGATGGCGAGGAGGCACTTGCCGCTATTCAGAACTACCAGCCTGATCTGGTTGTACTGGACATCATGCTTCCGGGAATGAGCGGCTACGATGTACTCCGGGAGCTTCGCAAAACATCGAATCTCCCTGTGATCATGCTGTCCGCCAAAGGAGAAACCTTCGACAAGGTTCTTGGTCTGGAATTGGGTGCGGATGACTATGTCATGAAACCATTTGACACAAAAGAACTCGTCGCACGTATCAAAGCGGTTCTGCGTCGTTATGTACACGAAAACTCTACCTCGGAAACAGAAGCGATTCCGAAGGAGTGCGTCACCTATCCAAATCTTATCATCAATCTCACCGATTACTCGGTGTACTATTTTAAACAACGTGTGGAAATGCCCCCAAAGGAATTAGAACTGTTCTATTTTCTGGCATCACATCCGAATCAGGTTTTTACCAGAGAACAGCTTTTAGATAATATCTGGAGCTATGATTATATCGGTGATACCCGTACCGTCGATGTTCACATCAAGCGATTGCGTGAAAAGTTTTCCCAGCCGGCCGAATGGAACATTGCTACCGTCTGGGGTGTCGGTTATAAGTTTGAATACCACACATAGCATGCACCGGTAATGGAGAGTTCCCATGAAAATATCAATTCGAACCATTTATGTAACAACATTTCTGATCCTTGCGACAGTGATGTTCATCCTGATCCATTTTCTTGGTGTGCATCAGATCTCGCAAAGTCTGATATCTGACCGTAAGGCAGCTCTTTACGAAGAGGCAAGTGCGCTCTCCGGGCGTTACTTTTTCAATGTGAAGTCGATCAATGAATTTGATGACTACACAGAGGACGCTCTCAGAGAACGTATGACCTCTTTGCAGGTCATGAGTCATGCACGTTATTTTCTTGTCGATACAACCGGTCGGATCTCTATTGATTCCGCCGACACCCAGAGTCTGGAGGGGCAAAACTTCAACGACCTGAACCCGACCTTTCTGGACAACGACACCTATATCGGCCACCTCAAAAGCGACTCCCTTCCGTCAGAGATTTTATCTGTCATCTATCCGCTTTCCGAGAATTCCAACCTGAACGGATATCTGGTCATTATGACTTCCTTAGCAGATCTTCGTTCTAACGCACATCTGCTTGTCCGGAAACTGGATGTCTGTTTTGTCCTGTTTTTCCTGTTTCTGATACTCATCATGGTACAGCTATACTGTCTGACGCTTCATCCGATCCGCCAGCTTTCACAGACGATCCGGGAATATTGCACCGGTCATTTCGACCGCAGCATGATACATCTTCCTTTCCAGGAATATTCCAAGCTGATCAAATCCATCGAGGATCTTGCCACCTTCAGTCAGAACGCCAACTCCTATCAGAAAGATTTTGTCGCAAATGTTTCCCATGATTTTCGTTCTCCGCTCACAAATATCAAGGGATACATCGGAGCAATGCTAGATGGTACGATTCCGCACGAGATCCAGGAGAAATATCTGAAGATCATTCTGATGGAAACAAACCGCCTCACGAAGCTCACCGAACAGCTTCTGGAGCTGAACAAGTACGAAAATAACGGGATTTTGCTAAACTATACAGCTTTTGATATCAATGAAGTGATCCGCAATGCAGCCTCCAGCTTTGAGAAGCGGTGTACCGAGAAAAAGATTTCGATCCACCTGATGTTTGGTTCACCGTCCTTCTTCGTGGATGCCGACCGCGATAAAATTTCGCAGGTGGTTCACAATCTGATCGACAACGCTGTCAAATTCAGTTCAACAGACTCCTCCATCGAAATCCAGACAGCCGAACAGAAGGGCAAGATCTTCGTCACAGTCAGCGATCACGGCATTGGTATTCCGGAAGAAAGCCTGCCACATATCTGGGATCGTTTTTACAAAACAGACGTTTCCCGTGGCAAGGATAAAACAGGTTCCGGACTCGGTCTTGCAATCACACGCGAGATCGTTGAGGCGCATCATGAGTATATCCATGCAACCAGCATTCTGGGCAGCGGAACAGATTTCTCTTTCTCATTATCGCCGCATTCCTCCAGTTTCTAAACAGATGATATTATTTAGCGGAAATCAAAAGTAAAACAGCGTTGTGCCTTTGATTTCCACTGTGTTATGAGCACTTTTAAATCAGGAAAGGCTCAGACCAAACGGTCTGAGCCTTTCCTGCTATGCGGTGATTGCATCCCCCCGCGTATATTCTACTCTCTTGTTCCGAGAACTCTCGCAATCTCGTACTCATACTCATCAATAGACTTCTCCATAGCAAATGCCTCATCCACATCGACATCATACAGCTTGCCGTTCTTGTAGCCGATCAGACGGTTCTTTCTGCCCTGATCAATGACATCAACCGCATACGCACCCATCATAGATGCATAGAAACGATCTCTTGCTGTCGGGCTTCCGCCTCTCTGTAAATGACCAAGGATTGTCGCTCTCGTTTCGATTCCGGTTGCTTCCTCAATCCTCTTAGCAAGCTCATCCGAATGACCAACACCCTCTGCGTTTACAACGATCTGATGTGTCATACCGAGCTCTCTGTTCTTATGTATCTGCTCCAGAAGAGCATCGTAGTTATTATCAAACTTCTCCGGCAGAAGAATCTCCTCTGCACCATTGGCAATACCACACCACAGTGCGATATATCCTGCAGAACGTCCCATAACCTCAACAACGCTGCAGCGCTCATGGGAATTAGACGTCTCACGAAGTCTGTCAATTGCCTCCATTGCAGTATTCACTGCAGTATCGAAACCGATCGTATAATCAGTATATGCGATATCCAGATCGATTGTTCCGGGAATACCAATAATATTAACACCAAACTTGGAAAGATTCTTAGCTCCGGTAAAGGATCCGTCACCACCGATTACAATCAGTGTATCGATTCCCATCTCCTTGAGGATCTCTGCCGCCTTCTTCTTTCCCTCTATCTCACGGAATTCTGCGCTCCTTGCGGTGAACAAAAATGTACCGCCGTGCTGCAGTTTCTCAGAAACATCCTTAAAAGTTAATAAATCCATCTCTCTGTGAAGAATACCATTATATCCTCTCCTGATACCATACACATCATAGCCTCTGGTAATACCTGTACGAACAACCGCACGGATGGCAGCATTCATGCCCGGTGCATCTCCTCCACTTGTCAGAACTCCGATTTTTCCTTTCTTTGTGCTCATTTTTTCCTCCAATCTGCCACAAACAAACGTGGCATCGTTAAATTATGTTCTATATATGATTTGCGCAAATACCCGGAAATGCACAAAATATAATAATATGCACACAGATTTATTTTATTATGATATCAGAGTATTTTCAATCCCTTTTTTGATTTTTTTCAAAAAACTTTGCTATTTTATACGAATAACTCCGCTTACTTAAAAATTCACACATTTTTACAAAGATTTTTTATGGACACTTTTCATATTTTGTAAAAAAGGGCTGATTTTTCGATAAAAGTATGATATAATTGTGGCATATTGTTGGCAATAGGCAATATTGACAACATTACCCATAAAAAATTGTACATTTTCGTCACTTGCAATATTTTGTGATCCGTACGATAATGTATATAGAGAAATTATGTAAAGATATGTCTGGTAACAGTAAGACAGATCAGAGGGAAAAGAGTAAAAGAGGTGGGCATATTATCACTTCACAGAAGAATAATATGTACTTCAAAAGGAAAGGGATGAATGTTATGATGTTTAACACCAGTGAGTTAATTCTCGATGCAGTTATTTTATCAATTGTGGCCAGTACGCCAGAGGGCATTTCCGGCTTTAAGATTGTCCAGAATGTCCGCTCAAAGATTGATGTACCGGAGAACACATTCTATCCTTTGTTAAAGCAAATGCAGGCAGATGGCTATCTGGAGGTTTATCATAAGGATATCGGTGGTCGGAGCCGTCGCTTTTATAAAATTACAGATGCCGGGCGTGAGCATCTTACATATTGTCAGCAGACATGGAACAGCTATCTTCAGGGCGCCAGCTCTTTACTGATGACCGGAGCCGCTCAGCCGGCTGCTCCTCAGGTAACTCCTGTTTCTGACCCTCAACCGGTTCCTGTTATGCAGGCTGCTCCTCAGGCAGTTCCGGCTTCCGGTTCACAGCCGGTTCCCGTTATGCAGGCTGCTCCTCAGGCAGTTCCGGTTTCCGGTTCACAGCCGGCTCCCGTTATGCAGGCCGCTCCTCAGGTAACTCCTATTTCTGAGCCTCAGCCGGTTCCTGTCATGAACGTAACACCACAGATCAATCCGGCAACCGTAGCACAGGCTGATGCAACTGCTGCAGCCGCTGCCGGGGAAGATACTTTCCATATTGGCGGTGCTTCCAATGCTATGATGGATTTTGATTTTTCCATCGGTGATGATGATTCTGTCACATCCGATGATATGGGATTCTCCTCTGACGGGGATCTCTTCGAATTTGATAATATACCAGCCTCTTCATTTATTTCTTACGATGAGGCACCGTCAGTTGCTCCTCAGCCTGCTATGGATGCAGCACCTGTTGTTCCGGAGCCTGTCAGCGAACCTGCTTATCAGCCTGTTATGGATGCAGCACCTGTTGTTCCGGAGCCTGTCGGTGAGCCTGCTTATCAGCCTGTTATGGATGCAGCACCTGTTGTTCCGGAGCCTGTCAGTGAGCCTGCTCCTCAGCCTGTTATGGATGCAGAGCCTGTTTATCAGGAGCCTGTCAGTGAGCCTGCTCCTCAGCCTGCTATGGATGCAGAGCCTGTTTATCAGGAGCCTGTCAGTGAGCCTGTTCCTCAGCCTGTTATGGATGCAGAGCCTGTTTATCAGGAGCCTGCCGATGAACCTGCCACAGAGACCATCGATATGAATGCAGAGCCTGTTTATCAGGAGCCTGCCGATGAACCTGCTACAGAGACCATCGACATGAATGCAGAACCTGTTTATCAGGAGCCTGCCGATGAGCCTGCTACAGAGACCATTGATATGAATGCACCTGTTGAATCAGAATCCGGAGCAGACTCCGATGAAGACGATGAGGCTGATTTCCTTGCAGAAATGGCAATGGGTGATTCCGAGGAATCCGAGGATGATGATCTTCCTGAGCTTGAAAGCTCCATGTCAGATATTGCAACAATCAATGCACTTGAAAGCATGCTGACACAGCTTCGCTCCTTCGAAACAGTTATGGAAGCACATCCGGAGCCTGAGGTCGCTGAGGCTGCGACACAGGAGGCCGCCGCAAATGCAAGCCTGAATATCAACGATATCAACGCCGTTGCCGCAATGTTAAATCCGGCAGAGGCAGAAAATACACAGTCGGAAGCTTCTCCGGAGTCGGAGTCGATTGAATCCTCTTCTACCCCGGTTCGTTATGCGGAAACCCGTAACAAAGAAACTGATGATTCCGTGAACAGCCTGGTCGATCTTCTCAAGGATGACGATCAGCCTAAGAAACGTGGCTTCTTTGGACGAAACAAGAAGAAAAATATTCCTAAAGAACTGATCGCAGACACTCCAAAGCCGACTCCTGTTCCAAAGTCTACAAGTCAAAGCAGACCGGTTATGTCAGAATCTTCACCGGTTCCAACCTCCAGCTCACGTATGCAGGAGGTTCGTAATCCGGACAGCGATGATTCCGTGAACAGTCTGGTTGATCTTCTGAAGGAAGATGATTCTTCTTCCAAGAAAAAAGGCCGTAAATCAAGAAGTTCCGCTGCTGATGAATTCAGAGCAACTGCCGCAGATATTTCTGCAATGTCAAGCTCTGTTCCCGTTCCTGTTCCAAAGCAGACATCTTCTTCCAATCCGCTCCGTGGTTTCTCTTCATCAACACCACTGCGGGCATTTTCATCATCTAATCCGGTTCGGGCATTTTCTTCGTCAAGACCGGTTGCTCCGGTACCAAAGGCTGAGACTTCCAAGTCCAAACCTATTTCCAGATCAAGCTACCGCGAAGTTCCTGATGATGCTGTAGGCGGATTAGCAGATCTTCTAATGGAGGGCAAGCAGAAGAAATCCGCCACACCGAAGATCTTCTCACAGAAGAGTTATTCAAAGGTATCAAGTTCACAGCCACTTGCAAGTGAATCTTCCGAGACTCCGGTTCCAGAGGCGGCTATCCCAGAGCCATCTGTTTCCGAGCCACAGGTATATAAGCCAGCCGCAGCAAAGACCTTCGAGGAGAAGGCTGCAGCTCCTAATGCAAAGCCGGTAGAAACAACTGCTACGATCACAAAGCCATTAGAGGCAAAAGCGATCAGTACAAAGCCAGCAGAGGCAAAGCCGGTTGAAGCAAAATCAGTAGAAACGAAAGCCGTTGTCACTCCAAAGACAGAGCCGGAAAAGGAGGCAGCTCCTGCACAACCGGAGGAAGCACCAATGGATGATTTCAAGCGCCGTCTGTTACAGGCACATCTGATCTCCAACGACGAGGACAGCAGCAAATAATGATATAAACGCATATATCTATCTATAGTATCCATTGCTTTCCGGCAATGGATACTTGTATAAAACCGTATTTTATACAAAAAGGGGAGGAAAAAATGACAAAATTTGAATTTTTGGGTGACTTGAGCCGTCTGATCGCAGATTTACCTCAGGAAGAAGTCGATCAGGCGATGGAATATTACGAGGATTATTTCGCAGATGCCGGTCCGGAAAAAGAACAGGAAATCATCCGCGATTTTATCTCTCCGGCATATATCGCGGAACAGCTCCGTGAAGCCTCTCTACAGCGTCAGAAGGCTGCCGCAAGATCCACTGTTCAGGAAGAAGAGAAGCAGGCAGCCGCAGCGCGGGCTGCAGCCGCTGCCAGCAAGCCACCGGTATACTCCCGTAAGCTTGCCGCCCAGGCACAGAAGAATGCGTCTATGGCAACTGCAAGTGGATTTGTAACACAGGCGCCTACCGTTAAGGCGAAGACTCCTGCAGCGCAGCCTGCACAGGCAGCACCATCCCCTACTCCGGTTTCGCCGGCTCAGGCTACACCAACGCAGGCAGCATCTTCCATGATTACACCAGCCGCTCCGGTACAAGTTGCCACCACTGCATCTGCTTCACCGCAGATCAATCGGGCTACACCGCCACCATCTCTTGATGCAGCAGGTTCATTTACACAGAGTCCTACACCGGCTCAGGCAGCTGCATCCATTGCAGCTGCTCCGATGGGACAGTCCGTCACTACAGCACCTGTTCCACCGACACCGGTGCCATCATCACCTGTTTCACCGGCATCACAGCCACAGGCGCCGTCACCGGCAACAAGACCTCGTCCACAAACCGTTTCTGCTCCACAGCAACCGGTTATGACAGCACAGCCGGTTTCCTGTACTGCGACCCCGGCTACCCCACAAACGGCTTCCGGTACTCCGATTCTGACTGCTCCGCAGACAACTTCCGGTACTCCGACTCAGACTGCGCAGACAGCAGATGCTGCGAAAGCACCAGCCAAGACCTCTTCCATGCGTAATTCCATCTTCCGGGACGATACGGAGGAGGACAAGAAAAAAGCAGAAGAAGAGCTTGCACGCCGCAACAAAACAAAGGTTGATATCAAGTCCATCAATTCTACCACTTCCAAAGTGAATAAAAAACAGGCTCGTGCGGCTGCCAAACAGAATGCCGCCATCGAAAAAGAAAATAACGCAGAACGCTACAGCAGCTCCAAGAAGATGGTCATCGGCATTGTCCTTTTAGTCACCTGCCCGATCTGGCTTACTCTTGTCGGAGTGATTCTGGGGGTATTCGCATTAGGCGTATGTGCTGTTGCCGCCTGTATCGTAGCAGGTATCGGATGCTTTGTGGCAAGCCTTGCCTCTATTGCGCTGACGCTTCTGGCACTTTTCTCAGCTCAGATTTCTACCAGCGTCTTTACTCTGGGATGTATTTTCTTCCTGTTTGCCGCAGGATGCGGATTATGTTTTCTGGGTTATAAGCTTATCACCCGAATCCTTCCGGGTGCCTATTTCAGTGTAAAGGTACTATTTAGCGGGATCAAGGCAAAGCTTGCCCGTCTCGCCCTGAAATAAACAGATAACTGCTGGGAGCAATATGCTTCAGAATGGAGAATAGCATGAATAATAAAATTAAAATCATTATTGCAATAGGAATCATAGGAATTGTAATTATGGTAGCCGGTTTTGTAATGGGCAGTGGTCCCTCTTCAATTCCAGCTATCTTTTCGGAAGCAACTATTCCGGAGGGTGCCGTTCCCATCGGAGATGTCCAGACCACAGATGTGCGTTCGATTGAATTAAACCTTTTTGCCAGTAAGATTTCCATCAAATCCGGTGAGAACTTCGATCTCTCCGGCAGCGGTCAGTACGATGGTTATGTCTTAAATGGCGTGTTATATGCCGGCGCAACCCAGTTCAAGAGAACTGCCAATGTGTTTGGCTTAAAATTCAGCGTTCCATCCAAATGGATCTGCGGCTATGGTAGCTATGTACTTGTGATTCCACCAAATGCCAAACTGGATCAGATTACAATCAACACAAACCGTTCCGATGTCACCTGCGATGCACTGGTAGCAAGTCAGGTCAATATTAACATCAAGAACGGCGATCTCAGCGCCGATAAACTGACTGCCGATACTGCTTCCATTAACGTAGATGGTACTACCAGCATTGCTTCTTCAGAAATTACACGAAATGGCAATATTGCATCAAATAATCGTTTGCTTGTCGGAACCTCCGGCAGTGCAATGGATTCGACCATGAGTAATACCACTCTTTCCAATAAGCATGGCGGTATCACTCTTTATGCAAAGCTGATGGGTTCTGCTTCCTTACAGACAAGCCGTGGCAATATCGAAGCGGCTCTCGCCGGAACCAAGGCGAATTATACCTTCCCGGCAGCCGCCTATAATCTGAAGATTCATGAATCTGTAGTTCCTGCCGATGCCCGGAACAGCACAGAACAGTACGGCACCATATCTGTTACAGCCGACAAGGGTAACGCTTCCATTTCCTTTGAGACAGAGACCGAATCTCAAGCAGATACAAAGGGACAGACCAAAGACAAGAACAAATAATAAATCCATGATCCTGTTATCAATACCGGACAGGGTCATTATGGGAAATCATTGAAGTTCACAAAAACTCTGAAATAAAGGATTTCATTCACAAAATCCTATTTCAGAGTTTTTTTATGTTGACATCTTATATTATACAGCGTATAATATCATCATATTATATGATATATAGTATTATATCATGCATTCTAAATGCAAGGGAGCTTGTTCACTTGCATAGAATGCATGAACGACAAAATCTTCCAGCGCATCGCGCGACAGATGCGAAGCATCTGGATTTTGGAGTTATTATTTAAGATTGGAGGCTTCCTATGATATTTAACACAGGCTCTGCATTGCTGGATGCCATTGTACTTGCCGTGGTGGAGCATTCTGCCGAAGGAACCTACGGATACAAAATCACACAGGATGTCCGTTCTGTCATTGACGTATCCGAATCGACACTCTATCCGGTTCTGCGACGGCTGCAAAAGGATGATTGTCTCTCTGTGTATGATCAGGAATGCGGCGGCAGAAACCGCCGTTACTATAAAATCACAGAAAGGGGCAGGGTACAGCTTAACCTCTACCGACAGGAATGGCACAACTACACACATAAGATCAATCAGCTTCTTCTGGAACAAGCTGACGCAACCATAGATCAAGGAAAGAAATGAGGAGAAATATGACAAAATATGAATTTCTAGGCGACTTAAGCCGTTTGCTGAAAGACCTGCCCGAAGAAGAACGGAAGCAGGCACTTCATTATTATGAAGATTACTTTGCTGATGCAGGTGAGGACAATGAACAGGAAGTTCTGAACGAGCTGGGCTCTCCTGAAAATATCGCGGAGCTGATCAAGGCAGATTCCCCGGATGAGATCACATACGGGGATGGTGCAAGCACTCATGCTACCGCTCCATTGCAGCCATATAAAGCAGCCGGGCCGGAGCACTCTGAAAATGTCTCCGGCAATGCATCCGATGTCACTCCGGATAGCACTCAAAATGACCGCTCCCAATCTGATAACAACTGGCACAGCATGACCGGAGATCCTTCCGGCAATCAACACATGAACGGAGATTCTTCCGGCAATCAACACATGAACGGAGATTCTTCCGGCAATCAACAGTCAAACACCGGATATACGAACGGTAGTGCAAGCCACAGCAACGCTTCCGGTGCAAACCAGTCAACCTGTAGCCGATCTTCCGGTTTATTCTCCGGCATGGATAATACCAATCTGATCATTATGATCATTGTCCTTGTTGTCACTTCTCCAATCTGGGGATCTGCGCTGCTCGGCATTGCCAGCTTCCTTCTGGGACTGCTTGGAGCGCTGGTCGGCATTTTTGCTGCACTGGTCTTAGGCGGCGGTGGATCTGCAATTAGCGGAATCGTTGCCATCGTAGCCGGATTTATTGCACTGTTTGCCGGACACGCTGCAAGTGGTGTTCTGACCATTGGCGTTGGCTGTCTTCTGTTTTCACTCGGAAGTGCCTTCTGCTACCTCGGTGTTTTTCTTGCCATCCGTCTTATTCCACTGCTCTGGCGCCAGCTCGGACGGCTTTGGGACTGGTGCCGCATCAAATTACTTGGAAAGGAGGCGTCTTGCTAATCGTTGGCAAGACATGTGAAAGCTATGAAAAAGAGAGATAAATTTCTGCTTGCTTTATCCTGCATTTTCCTGATCGGTATCCTCTGCCTGATTGCCGGGATCAGCATGGGAGGAACATTATTTGCTTTTCGGTTGAATCAAAATATCAATCCAAAATACACACAAAATGGTACTTTCACTCTCTCAGAAAAGGACTCAGGCTTAATCACCGGCATTGATTTTGATTTCCACTGTCAGGATATTACCATCCAAAGGGGCGACACCTGTTCTATCCAGCCGGATGATGATACCGACAGCCTGGAAAGCAAATATTACTCCTATATCAAGGACAATGTCTGGCATATTGAAACACCGAATTCCTCCAATGCAACGATCACTTTTCTGGATCACACAGTACGGATTCCGTTTCTGTCAAAAAACTGGGATTCCGATGTTTCCTATACGATCACTCTGCCTCTGGAGAAACATTTTGACCGTGCCAATATTTCGATTGCCGCAGGTGACTGTGAAATTGATGATGCTCTGACCGCCGATAACACCACGCTCAAGGTAGGTGCCGGTTCTCTGGATATGACAGTGCTTACGGCGAAACAGTTAAGCATAAAGATCGGTGCCGGCGATGGTACAATCGATAAGATCCATGTATCCGATCACTGTACAACAAAGGTTGGTGTTGGTGATCTGGAGCTTGGAGACACCGATAACAGCCCCGGTGAAAATAAGATCAACAACCTGAACTCCAAAACAGCCGTTGGCAATACCGATATTGCGGCAAAACTTACCGGAACGAATCAACTGGAATGTGCAACCGGCGATCTGAGTCTCCTGCTGCCGGATTCTAAGAGCAATTATAATTTCACCAGTCACTCCTCTATGGGGGATATCTGTTTTGGAGATAGTACGAAAGATGATTCCTCCACAGATGTTTATGGTGATATCAGTCTCAAGTGTAGCCTTGGTGATATCGATGTTGATTTTGAGCGATCATGAGTATTATTGAAAATCCGCATTATCAATAATATTCTCAGGCTTCGAATAATCGGTATTTGAAATTTAAGGAATATATAAATAAAATTGCTTAAACCCGATAAGATCCACTTTCATTGGATATCCAGTGAAAGTGGATCTTATTATTCTCACGTTCTAAGCGATTTTCTATCAAGGGGAAGTTTTGCAATTTTCCAGGCTTTCTCTTACTGTTCGCTGTGCCAATGCAGCCGGTGAAGCTGCCCGTTTCTCTCCGCCTCCATGAAATTATTCTGACGAAGTGACTCATATAATACGATCGCCACGGAATTGGAAAGGTTCAGAGAGCGGATCTTGTGATTCATCGGAATACGGATCGCATTCTCTTCGTTATCAACAAGAATCTCCTCCGGAATCCCTGCACTCTCCTTACCAAACATAATATATGCGTTCGGTGGATATGTGACATCCGTATATGTCTGATGCGCCTTTGTGGTCGCCATATACATGTTACCGGCTGCATCCGGATTCTTCTGAAGGAAGTCCTCGTAACAGTCATAAACCGTAACATCTAACTCATTCCAATAGTCCAGTCCGGCACGCTTGAGCATCTTGTCATTGATCTGAAAGCCCATCGGCTCGATCAGATGCAGTCTTGAACCGGTCGCACAGCAGGTACGTCCTATATTTCCTGTATTCGCCGGTATCTCCGGCTCAAGAAGTACAATATTCATCACGTTACCGACCCCCTTATTTCCTATGACGGTCGATAAAGTTCTGCATACGTCCGAGAGCAATCTTTAAGTCGTCAATGGAATACGCATAGGAAATACGAAGAAATCCCTCGCCACATTGACCAAATGCCGTTCCCGGTACGACAGCGACCTTTTCTTCCTGTAACAGCTTCGTTGCAAACTCATCCGAGGTCATGCCAAACTCTTTGATGCTTGGAAATACATAAAATGCGCCAAACGGCTCGAAGCACTTCAGTCCCATATCGCGGAAGGCTTTCATCAGATAATTTCTGCGCTGGTTATATGCCATTCTCATGCGCTCTACATCAGCATCGCCGTCACGAACAGCACTGATTGCCGCATACTGGCTCAACGTCGGCGCACACATAATGGCAAACTGATGGATCTTGAGCATCTGCTTAATGATCGCCTGTGGTCCACAGGCATATCCGAGACGCCATCCTGTCATCGCATAGGATTTGGAAAATCCGTTGATCACGATCGTTCTCTCCTGCATACCCGGAAGCGATGCGATCGACACATGATCTCCACTGTATGTCAATTCGGAATAAATCTCATCGGAAATTACAAACAGATCATGCTCCCGTACGACCTCTGCAATATCCTCCAGATCCTCCCTTGTCATGATCGCACCGGTCGGATTATTCGGGAACGGCATGATCAGGATCTTTGTCTTGTCTGTAATCGCATCCAGAAGCTGCTGCTTCTTAAGCTTAAACTCATCCTCTTCCTTCAGCTCGATGATCTTTGGCACACCATCTGCCAGAACGATACACGGCTCATAGGACACATAGCTCGGCTGTGGCAGTAAAACCTCATCACCCGGATCAAGCATTGCACGGAGTGCTCCGTCAATCGCCTCACTACCGCCTACGGTCAGATAAATTTCCCTCTTAGGATCATAGGAAAGCTGAAAACGTCGTTTCAGATAATTGGCAATCTCTTCCTTCAACTCTTTCAAACCTGCGTTTGATGTATAAAACGTCCTTCCCTGCTCCAGAGAATAGATACCCTCCTCACGGATATGCCATGGTGTATCGAAATCAGGCTCACCCACACCGAGGGAGATCGCATCCTTCATCTCACTGACGATGTCAAAAAACTTGCGGATACCGGAAGGCTCAATAGACTGTACTTTCTTAGATAATGGGTCTCTCATGGGGTAATCAACATCCTTTCTGAATCGTGCTTTTCATCGGTCATGATCAGACCATGCTCCTTGTATTTCTTCAGTACAAAATAAGTTGCGGTGCTTGTGATGTACTCCAGAGTAGACAGCTTCTCTGTCACAAAACGGGAAACCTCTTTCATACTCTTTCCCTCAATGATCACAGTAAGATCAAAGCTGCCGGACATCAGATAAACGCTCTCTACCTCTTCAAACTTGTAGATACGCTCTGCTACCTTATTGAATCCCATGTCGCGCTGTGGTGTTACCTTCACCTCAATAAGAGCTGTAACCTTCTCACAGTCTGTTCTGTCCCAGTTAATAAGTGTCGGATAGCCACAGATGACCTTATTATCCTCCATCTCCTTGATCTCATGCTCAATTGTATCTGTACCTGTATTTAACATGGCCGCCAGATCTTCTGTGGAACGACGGCTGTTCATGCTGATCGCATCTAAAATCTGTTTCTTGATCATAATTACCTCCATTAATCCTTCAATAAATAATCACCTGTATAACGGGCTACTGATATATCTTATAAAGCTGATCGCTGCCTGCCGGCTCCAGAAAACGTGTCTCCCCGCCGCTGCGTATGATACGGTCATTGCCCTCTGTGGCTCTGCCGATCACGGCAGCCGGAATGCCATGCTCTGCCAGCTGGTCCACCAGCATATTGCCGTGAGGAGTTCCTATCAGCATACATCCGCTGGATATCAGCATGTATGGATTGATATCATAAAACTCACACAACTCAATCGTCTCCTGACGGATCGGTATCTTGTCCAGATCAGCTATGATTCCTACGCCGGATGCCTCTCCTACTTCCCACAATGCACCATAAATGCCGCCCTCTGTGACATCATGCATTGCCGTGACACCGGCATCCACCGCGACTGCGGCCTCCGGTACCACCGAAATATACTCTCTCATCGCTGCTGCCGCATCAATGAGCTGCTCCGGAATCCTTGTCAGAAGCTCCTCGCGCTTCTCTTCCGCGATGATCGATGTTCCTTCCAGACCTGCCCATTTTGTCATGACCAGATCATCTCCCGGCTGAAGACCGCCGGTAGAAACAAGCTTATCCTTATGCACCTTGCCAACACCTGTAACCGTGATCACCGGACGATTAACCACATCGGAAATCTCCGTATGACCTCCCATCACCTCGATGTGAAGGCTGTTCGCTGCAAGAATGATCTCCTCCATAAGATCATGCAACTTCTTCTCTCTGGTACGCGGAGGCAGGATCACACAGGTCAGAATACCAACCGGCTCTGCCCCGCTGGATGCAAGATCATTGGCAGTGATATGTACCGCCAGTGTCCCCATGCCCTTTGATGCACCTGTAATGGGATCGGTGGAAAATACAAGCACCTCATCCTCTGCTGTCTCAATTGCGGAGCAATCCTCTCCCACTCCGGGATGCAGCAGCACTTCCGGGCGAAGATGCTTGATCTGTTTAAAAACCGCTCTTTTCAGTACATTCTCGGGTACCTTTCCAATTTCCATGACGAAACCTCATTTCTATTTAATCTGCAGGCATTACGATGCTTTCCTGCTGCCGGTGTTTGTTGTTTTCTTGGTGCTGCTTTTCGTATTATTTGGGGTGCTTTCTGAAGTCGTTTTACTGCCGGATACGGAAGTGGTACTCTTCTTCGCCGTATTGCTCTTCGTGGCAGACGATTTCTTCGCAGCAGACGGTGCTTTCGTTCTGGATGGTCTGACTGTCGTTGACGGCTTCTTCGTCGCTGACGGTGCCGCTGTTCCTGCCGGCTTCTTTGAACCTGCCGAAGCTGAAGCAGATGGCGCTGCCGTTGCCGGCTGCTTTCCTACCGTAACATATTGCGGTGACGCATTATAGGCACTGGTATTGACCTGTACCTTTTCTGTCTGGACACCGTTGACCTTGACAATCTTCCAGAGCTTCGCCTTGTATCCCACATGAGCAGACTGTGTCACAGAACGATAGCTTGCCGGAAGCGTCGGATCCTCCGTGACAACCTCCTCGCCCGGCTCGATCGTGTCCGTCACCTCAGACTCAAACGAAATCTCTCTGCCGGCTTCTCTCGTCTCGTGACCATATACACGAAAGCTTAAGATGCCGCCGGATGCGTTCCCCATAATATATACCGGATAATCCGTATTGTTCTTGAACTTGAAATCCTTATAATCGCCGGAGATCGCAGCATCTCTTGAAACCGGTACATAGCCTACCACCATCGAATGCGGAGAGCGTTCAACTACCTTAAGCTCTGCATTGAGTACCGCATTGTAAAGCGTTGTGGATACCTGGCAGACACCTCCGCCGATACCGGAAACAACCTTTCCGCCGGAATACTCCGGTGCCGCTTTATATCCATTCTCCTCGGTTCTGTCCTTGATCACCTTGATCGTTGAAAAGGTCTTACCCGGATAGATAACCGTACCGTTGATCCTGCCCGCTGCCGTCGCAACATTGCTGGAACGCTCTACCTGATAGGTTGCATACGTTGTCGAATACTTGCCAAGCAGATCCGTACACTGGGATGCCTCCTCTCTGGTAAACTTCGGCTCCGTAACCTCCACATCTGCGGTCACATCCAAAGCATCGGCATTCTCTGCTTTCTTACTGAGAAGAGTCTTCTGTATTGCCTCCATCGTCGTGTCTGTCTGTACCTCAAGACCTTCCTTGGACTTCGTCGCCTTCAATGCCCCGTTCTTAAACTTCAGCCGGGAATCCTTCGCCTTAATATCATATACGGAACACTTTGTCTCCACAAAGTTCTTCAGCGTATCCTCATTCACCTTGGTCTCGAGCGCAATATCACGCTTTCCCGCCTCTGCCTTACGAATCTCCTGAAACTTCTCCCAAAGATTGCCCTTCTTACCAATCTGAAGTGCCTCTGCGGCATAATCGCCCTCTGCAATCTCAAGACCTGCCTCTGCGGCTGTGGCTTCGATCTGATTCTCCTGTACTGTCACAACCAGCTTCTGCTGCCGGCGTTTTGCTATATAATCATCCACCTTCTTCTGCGCCTGCTCCTGCGTCAAGCCGCCAACATCCAGACTTCCTATGGATATCCCATCACAGATCAGGTTCTTATTGCCAAAATTATCCTTCGCAAACAGCGTCACAATCCCTGCAATGCCGACTACTGCTATACATCCAATCACAAAAAAAGCTGTCAATACTTTATTCTTTCTCATAATCTCGTCTCATCCTTACTTTTGCTTATTCCTATATTTTAATCATATTGGCGGCAAATCGCAAGTCAAAGATTCCCTCTGTATTTGACAATTTTTCGTACATTCTGTATATTGAAAAAAGTACATATGAAAAAAGCAGATGAGACCATCTGCTGATTTATACGTTCATATTAAGCTAAGTATCCGAGAACCATAGGAAGCACCATGGCAATGATAAGTAACACACAAATAACAACGGCAATTCTCTGCTGATTTTTTTTGTTAAAAAAGTTCATACTGCTCTCCTTTCTTTGATTCGATATTGCACAAATGAAACCACACCACCACAGGGAGGAATGATGTCTTATGCCAATTTTTCTCATATTCTTTATTCTATTCGTTATATGGTTGAACGTCAAGACCAAACGTGGTCAAAATAATAACTCCGAATGGGATACCGACTACTGGGAAAAGGAGCGCGAAGCTAATTTTGTCCGCCGGAAAGATATCAGTGGTCTTGACTATATCACGATCTCCGAGGATGAGCTTCCGTTCTCCGATACGGCAGAGGGCGAGGAAAAATATCGTGAGGATCAGGTACGCCGCATCCTCTCCTCCAAGATCATCAACCTGTCCGGCATGAGCAATACCGATATCAAGCTCACCTACGGAACCGCTAATTTCCCGGAGCTGTCCAAATATGATCAGAATTATCTTCTTCTGATCCGCAATCTCGGCATGTGGGGAAGCTATCTGCACCATAACTGTGACGGTCAGGACGAACGTGCCAGACAGATCCTGGAGCGTGCCATCGAGCTTGGCAGCGACATCAGGGACACCTATGTGTCCCTCGCCGAAATTTATCTGGATGCCGGACAGCCGGAAAAGGTTCAGGAACTCATCCACCATGTTGAGAAGTCCGATTTCGATCTGAAGGATTCTCTCTTACGTTCCCTGAAAAACCTTCTGAACACCCTCTAAAACAAACCCTTATATGGATTATCTCTTGCCTCGCTCCATTCCCCGCTGCGCTCCTCGTAAATCTGACAAAGCCAGTCGTATGCCTCATCCAGACCTTCCTCCGTATAAACAAAATCCCGGATGGTCTTCTTATCCGGATCTGTCTTCTCAAAGCAGAACGGCTCCGGCCAGATCGTTGTCCGAAGCACCGGCTCTGCCTCCTCGTTCTCCGGATCCCTGTACTGTTCCAGCTGATAGCGCATTCCCTGAAAGCTTGCCTTTAATACCGCCTTCTTGTTATAAAAAGATTTGATATCATATAATGATTTTCTTGTATTCATCGTATTCCTCCAAATGACACCGGTCATCGTTTTACCATTCTCGTCGGTTTGCTGCTGTATTACAGTCGCTTTCCCATATAAAGAAAAAGGAAGCACCTGTGTTTTGTCCTTGATCCACGCTACATCACAAGCATATTCCTGTATAACGAAAAAATCCCATAAAAATGTCAGTCATTTTTATGGGATCGGTTAGCAGGGGTGGAAGGAATCGAACCCTCCTCTGGAGTTTTGGAGACTCTTATTCTACCGATGAACTACACCCCTGAATCGTAGTGGCAAATTCACACTGCCTGTCCAGTATACTATCCGGTCTCCGTTTTGTCAAGCCCTGATTTTAAGTTTAACGACTATTTTGCGTCTTTTTATTTTGTTTCGCCTTCTCCCCGGATTCATTTCCGAAGTTCCAGCGATAATGACCAACAATATCACTGCGACGTTCGAGAATATCCTGTTCATAGCTTCTCTGCCATGGACTGTAGTGGTGGATTACATACGGCACCCCGTTTTTATTTCTCTTGTCCGAAACGATTCCGATATGTTTTCGGAATATAACGATGTCGCCGCCCTGCCATTCCTCCACATCCGATACATCGGTTGCCAGACTCTGTGCATGCCTGCCAAAATACACCTGCAGATTCTTCACACGGCGATAATCAATGTTAGGATCCGGCTGATCGATATCGTAAGCGTCCGTATGCTGTTCCACGTCCTTTGCCACAAGCCGCATCAGATCATAGCCGGCTGCTTTCATAGCAAAAGCAACCACGTCCGTACATACCCCGTAGCCATCATCCGGATAACCACCGTTGTAATATTGACTCTTATATTTCGGCTTTGTCGCCACGTAGTCCAGTGCTCCCTTAAGAATATCCGTCTGATCATCTATGCCATCCTTGTCCTGATCCGTTTCGCTGTGAAACTGCGGAAATGTTTTCTGGTTCGACACACGTTTTCCCGCCGGACCGGTGTCTTTGCACCGAAACCATATGCCGCCGGCTGCTGCCAGTACCACAACGAAAAATATGAAAACAGGTATTATTTTATGCCTCTTCATATGTACTATGACTTCCCCTCTCATTCTTTTTCTTTATTGTGGCATTTTTTCTTAAAAAGTCAAGCGCCCCCGGCAAAACAGCCTTTTCCAAATCATTAACCATTGCATCTTCCCATTAAAATATGATACACTCATCATAACGAAAAACACAGGAAATCCACCGTACGGATGCGGTCGGACTTTCCACCTTTTGTAACAAATCGTATAGAACGGAGATTACATATGAAAATAAAATGTACGCACTGTGGCAGGAAATTTGACTACGATCTCTATGCCGGATTATGTCCTCACTGCGGCGTCTACCAGAGACAGGGATCTTCTGCATACAACAGCAGCGAAGCACAGGCACACAAGGCATCTGCATACAACAGCAGCGAAGCACAGGCACAGGGGACGTCTTCATACAGCAGCAGCGAAACACAGGCGCAGGGGACGTCTTCATACAACAGCAGCGAAACACAGACACAACCAAAGACTCAGCCGATGGCATCCCACCGGGAAACTGCCACCAAAAGCACTTCCGGCAAACGCCGCAACAACTGGCTCGCAACAGCCATTTTGATCGTTATTCTCGGATTCATCATCGCCGGACCGGAGGTATTCCATACCTACCAGACCAACAAAATAGCCAAAACTCTGACTCTGTCCGAGCCGGTCACCCCGACGAAAGTCAAGCCTTCCAAGGGCTTTACGGTTTCTACGGAAAACGGAGATTTTACGGTTACATTTTCCTCCCGCAGTACCGATAACGATTCCACCTTCGAGACGCCGGAGGGATATGAAATTCTCACAGTAAAATATCACGTTACCGTTCCACAAAAGGCTCTCGACACCTTTCCGGGTCAGGCGGACGAAAATCACCTTTACACACACTGGGACAGCGACCGCATCAGTCCTTACTGTGTCACAAAGGACGACAGTTATCTCAAGCCGATCTCCAATTATGATCTATCCCGCGTCAAGCACCTGGAATACAGCGAGCTGGAGGACAACGGAACCACAGACAATATTGACAGTCAGAACGGCACACTCTCCTTCCTGATCAAGAAAAATGATTTTAAGGGGCTTCTGATCAACGAACTTGATCCGGATACAGAGGTACTTGCAAACTCTTATCTTGTCATCGGAATCCCAAAGCAAAAGAAGTAGGACACACATCAAATTATTGAATAGAAATGAGGAAAATTATGCGAGGATTCAGCTTAGGAATCGAATGTATTGTAAAAGGACTGATGTGGATTCACAGAAAATCCGGCATCAACGGGATTCTTGTGATCGCCATACTGATCGCGCTCCCGTGCAGCATTTTCTTTTCCGAATCAAGCAGCACCCAGTACAAGTCTGGTAAAAGGTATGTGGTCACGCCTGTCTCCGACACGGAGAAGGTTGCCGAAAAGGACCTGCCGGCTTCGATCGACCGCTTTGCCGACAACTATTATAAAGTGGTTCTGCAGATCAACAACTGTTATTCCACGGAGCTTCCACATGCTCCTTATCTGACCCTGGACAATGAGAAATATTATGCGTCGTTCCGTCCGCTGGAATACTACTGCGACATCGAGAACAGCTATGATGTTATCTACTTGGAAAACTGTATTCCTGCCGGCACCACAATGTCAATTCCATATTATTTCTCCGGATATGAACTGTCCGGTCATACACTTTCCGTCATGCCGCTCTCCGATGACGAGATCACCAAAAGTAACTCATTCAAACTGACCGTCCCATGATGAGATATGGGATCATAGTCAAAATGATACACCGGCATCCTGATACAACGAATAATGCACTAAGACTTCCTATGCGGAATATTAAAATACGCCCATACGATTTCTTTTGTCTAATTATTTGAAAGAGCATTTTGTCTGCCAAAACGCTTGAAAATCCGCGAAATAGGACTAAAAATTGTCTTGTCACTTACGGATTTCGAAAAGACTAATTACTTTGCCGCTTTGATGTTTGATGAACACATCCTTCCGTACTCGTCCCGAGGTGGGAGTCAGATGTTTTGTAAGGCACTTGCACCCGCCGGTACTTACGCCCCATATACAAAAAACTTACATATATGTAGATATAAATCTTGTATGGGGCGTTATGTACCGCTGCGTGGTGCAGTGGTAGCGAAAGCGTGCCGACCGAAATAGCTGAGCCCACCTACGGGACTCAGTCGTTCGGATGTGTATTCATCAAAGCGTGGCAAAGTAAAGTCTTTTCAGAAATCCTACTGATCTGCGTCAATTTTTAGTCCTATTCCACGGATTAGTTTGTTTTATGAGGCAAAATGCCTATTCATTTTCCGGACAAAAGAAATCGTATGGGCGTATACGCGTTATTGGTCTAGGAAGTCTTAATAAGTAATTTTCGTTGTATCAGGATACCGGACGATTTCGGTCCATGATCCTGCCTCCGTTATCCTTCAGCCACTTTCTGCGCTGTCGGTAATCCGGCAGGATTTTTTCGACCTCCTCCCAGAAACGGGCGGAATGGTTCATTTCCTTTCGATGACAAAGTTCATGCACCACGACATAATCCAGAACTTCCTCCGGCATCAGAAGAAGCAGGCAGTTAAAGTTCAAGTTGCCTTTTCCGCTGCAGCTTCCCCATCTTGTCCTCTTATTCCGTATAGTGATGCGCCCGTAGGTGACGCCAATGATCTGTGCATAATAATGAACCTTCTGCGGAATAAGCTTCATTGCCTGCGTGGCAAGTTCCTGAAGCTCCTCCTTAGAAAGTGCCTGTTTCCGGTACTGCTCCCGCAGCCGCTTTTTTTCCGCCATCTGCTGCAGATATGCGTGGATCCAGTCATCCTTCTCCTGCACAAATGCATTAATCTCTCTTACCGGCATTCGTGCCGGTGCCCGTACGACCACCTGAAGCTCCGGCGTGATCTCAATCGCAAGACTTTTACGGCGGCTGCGGATCAGTGTAATTTCATAATCCGTATGATCCATCAATTATCTCCCTTTGTTATCTCTGTTTGTTTCTCATACGTTTCTTTTTCATGTTCACGTTATCGGTAGCATTTCTTGCAGGCACGGTAGCCCTGTCTTTTCGCTGCTTTCTTTGTCTTTTTAACCACGCGTCCCCGCATGCGGCTGCAGTTCTTGCTGATGTGATAGCACTCGCCATTGCCGGACGCCGCCACATATACATAGGATTTGGCACTTGCCGTTGTTGAATATGCCGGCGCCGCAGCGGAAGCTGAGGAAACGGTCAGACAAACCGCCAGTGCGATTGGGACAATTCTTTTGTTTATTTTGATCATGATACCCCTCCTTGTAATTTGTAAAAAGACATTGCTATACAATGCTTTTAATGATTATATATTATGTTTATTGTACCACATTTCCCAATAAAACAGGAGGGGATTTTAATTAGTTGCAAATAAAGAAAAGCCCCTAAAACTCTTGGTTTTAAGGACTTTTCGAAAATTCTTATGAAATAATTTATTATCTCTTTGTTAGTTGCATACGGAACCGGGAGTGGCTTAGATGCTGGAGTTCTTGAATAAAGTGTTACTTTTGGGTGTATTATTCAGAACACTGTAAGACTATCCATAACTACCAACAAAGTCTATTCAAGACTAAACATATAACATCTTACCAACATTTAAATATTCACATATATCATTCGTCCTGAAGATTCATTCTGTCCTTAATCAACTGAAGAGTTCTGTGTTCTACCTCTTGCTCCGTAAAACTCTTCACAATAGCATTCATGGTTTCAGCACTCCAAAAAATCTTTAGTTTTTCTTTTGCACGTGTTATGGCTGTGTAAAATATAGAATGTGTAATTCTTTCCGCATTACTTGATGGAATTACAACCTTAACTGACTTATATTCCAACCCCTGTGCCTTATGAATTGAAATTGCATAAGCAATCTGAAATGGTATCACCGTTTTTATTCTATCTTCCTCTGATAATTCATCATCCCAAGCAATGACCTCTAACTTTATCCTTGTTCCATCATCAGTATTTTCAACATACTCAAAAGATTCATACTTACATTGTTCTTCCGTCAAATAGGTTTTGATATCTATTGTAAATACAATTGATGATACAGATTTTACTATATTCACTATTGTTCCTTTTAAATTATTATATAACAATGATGAACGTCTAGTATCTAGGAAAATAATTCTATCTCCGATTTTAAAAATCCATTCAGCCCATGAAAATTCTTCGCTTTTTGTATTTGCATTTTGGAAGTATTGATTCATATTATTTAAACCAAACTTCCCATCATAATTCAAGCACAATACAACCTCATCATCTTCTAAATCAAATATACCCTTTCCCAAATCTTCGGAAAACGGTCCATCCATTGACAATTTCTCAGTAATAATAGGTCTTTTTTCACGAACCTCGTCCCATAAACTATTTAATTCTTCCTTATCCGTTCTCCAAGTATGTAAAAGTTCAATATTAGATCCCTTAGTACTAATAATATCCTTTGCATAATAAAACCAATTTCCAAAATCAATCGATTCAATCTGATATATATCTCCAGATAAAACAAGTTTAGTACCCTCACCTATTTTTTCAAGAAGTGCTTTCATTGTTCGATTGTCAATTGTACTACATTCGTCAACAAATACAATATCAAAATCCACAGACTCATTACTTTTGATCACACTGTCTATGCTGGAAAACTGTACATTATCTCCCACGTCACACACTCTCCTCTGTAGATTTTGCAAGGCAGTATGTGTTTTTGCCAAAAACAATTTTTTTGATTGCTTCATCATTTGAGAAATATATTTTATTAGTGTTGTCTTACCTGTGCCGGCAGCGCCATATATCAACATTACTTGAGACGATACAAAAAGATATTTCATTGCAATCCTTTTTAGCTCATCTTCAAACTCTATCCCGCACTCCCTAAGATATTTCTCATTACTCTTTTGCTGCTTTCTATTAGGAATATGTGATAAATCCAATAACCTTTTCAGTATAAAAAACGTTGTACTTTCATAGGAATCAATGGATACTACACCTTCCTTTTCGTTTATCATAAATCCATTGTTTCGTTCCCACGAATCTAATCCACTATTATATTTCTTTATTGCTTCGTCGCTTGCAATTATTTTTTTATCAAAAAATAATTCACCTGTTTCACTAATCAACTTCTCAATTATTAAATATGGTAGTACTCTTTCAACTTTACGTCTGTCATCCACAATTTCGATAATATCTTTTATATCACCTTTGCTTGTTTTTTTCCCTGCTAAATTTGATATAAACGGCTTTTGCTCAAATGGATAACATTTGCTTGTAATATAAAGTTCATCCAAAGATCTGCTATTATATTGATTTGGCAATAGAGCCTCCAATATTTCTTCTCTCAGATTCAGCAGCACATATCTAATAGTATACCTGCCCACTTTGTTTGAAGGCTTTGCATAATTATTTCGTATCTTTAAAATAACCTCTCCAAAATCATGTGTCTTCGTTGAACCATATATATGATCATAAACCTGTTTGAATCTTGCGTCGCTTAAATTGACAATTTGCAATAAATCCATCTCTGTATCAGTCAAAAATTTCATCAATGCAACATATTCTCCATAATTACGATTAATCTTCGTATGTAGCATTAACATTTTAGCCAACTTATTTAAGCAAACAGGATCAATTGCAACTTTCCAATTATTTAATATCTTTATTTTATTTTTTATTCCCCAAAGCTCCAATTCCGCCTCCGTATAAGCAATTTGGATTGAATACCTTGTTGAAATATACTGTTTACTGTAAACGGTTATCCTATTGTATTTTGTTGCATATAATCCTGCAAGTTGAAGCGTAATCTCAAAATATCTTTCTCCATTAACAAAAAATGGAACTGTTTTTTGAATATAATATCTTGAAACTCTTACATTTTTGGGAGTCAAATCAGCACTTGCGATATTAGCTGCAACTAATTCATAATATTCTTCGTCTAATGTATCCATGTCCAACGGAAACTTTGACAAATTATCCAACACTTCAATTCCAAAATTCATTTTCAAAAATTTTCTTATTTCCCATAGATAATTATAATATTTAAGCATCAATCTTTCTGATTGACCTTCTTCAGGTATTCGAATACCAATATATTTTAATCCTCTCAAGAAATTGTATAAATACTTAGTTTCAGATTTAAACTGAGAAACTTCCCATGCTAATTTTTGATTTATATCTGTATAGCCAAGCTTTACAGCATTTAAAACTAATACCGAATGACATAAATCATATAACGCTCTAACAATCTTTCTTGATACAGTATCACGTAAATCATGATGCTCACTAACACTTTCAATTTCCATAGATATTTCTTCGCATCTGCAATGAACAATTTTCAATGCATCTTCTTTTGTCAGATAATTATTATCTAACTTCCTTAAAAACAAATGAGTATCTATAACTTGGTCCAATTTGTTACAAAACAAATCAATACTTTCATCTGTATCTTTGATTTCATCTTCTGTATATAATTTGATCGTTACACTTGATTGCTCAAAATTAATAGTCTTTATAAATGAAGGTGACATATACTTCCAGAATATACGCTTTTCCTCTCTTTCGTCAGGGTTAAGTACAATAAACAAAATCCCTGGGTCAGCAGTAACCTCATATGCTATATATGCAGGAAAAGCCAAACTCTTTAAACTGTAAGAAATAACTCCATCGTTTTCAGTATAATCATGTGTTCCCTTGATTTGTACAACAAAATTTTGTTCTGGACGTCTAGATTTGTCCGGATTCGAAACATATTCAAACATCCCATCATGATTAGGCCACTTATCATCACTTGCAAAAGAAGTATTAATCCTTCCTTCGGGATTCAAAACACTTTCTAAATAGCTTACTGCAGATCGGTCTTCCGCAGAACGTGCCGTGTGTGTTGAAATATGTCTATTTAATGTTTCAATATATTTTGAATTCATGTTTATCTCTCCCTGTATATCCTTGACTAAAACCGAACTTTCCTTGACTAAATATTTTTATCAAACGCATATTTAGTCTACAGAAGAAACATTGTAAAGTCATTAATTATAGCCACACTTTAATCTTTTTATCAATTTGGGGGATTGCTTTTGTCATTCCCCTTGACTAAATCCTTGACTTTTCTTGACTAAATTATTTTTAGATTAGTCCTTAGTCAAGAGATGCCATTCTGAGTTTGCTGCAATACCTTTCACATCAATAATTCTGGCTTTTTTCATTTTCTGAAGCAAATTCGACAATTTCTTTGACTTTTGTTCTTCGGTCAATACGTCTGGCAACGCATCTTTAAGCACCGCAAAAAGGTCTGCTTTCTTTGCCGGACCAAGCTTTAATGTAGACAAAATAAGCTGCATACATACTTCTTCATCCAATCCCTTCTGTCTAACATAAGTTGCCTTATTCCCAACAGCCTTTGCTACTTTGTATGAAACAAATATGTTTGGATATCTTCCTTCGACTAAATTCCTTGACTTAAGTTGACTAAAATCTTCTTTTGAAATAGTCTTCTTTTTTTGAACTTGGTCTAGCAGGAAAACAGTCCTTAAGTCCAAATCACCATTAGCATGAAGTAACTGCGTATAATTCGAATCCATGACTTTACCATATACCGTTACGATTACTCTATTAGGTGTTTCCAAATCAAATGTTGGTAACGGAAAGCATTTATCCTTCTGTATCTCATAAATCATTGGAATTCCCATTGAGTTGGTATCTATCATGTACATATTTACCATTGCATTGCATAAAAATGCATTTCTATAATAAGGTGGCTTGTATCCTGGTTCTAATGCCTGCTCTACTGTTTCCGGAATAAATGCACCTTCGTTGATAAATACAAGACGGTCTTCATATTCCTCAACATTTATCTTTCCACGTAATCGATAGTCAGAATGAGCAATACAATTGTTAATAATCTCCTTGACTAAATTAGGATTGTATTGATCTACCTCTTCTGGGAACAACGTTGTTTGTCCTGCTATATATCTATATTTTTCATTTCTAATTTTGCCATATACCTTGTCTACAGCTAATAACAATGGCATATCAAAATGCTCATATGCCTTCACCGATTTATCTGCATTATACAAAGTCCATGTAATTCTAGGAACAAATCCGTCAAAGTAGAAACTGGATTCCTTCTTTCCAAGCAATAACAATGCTGTTCTTGTGATTTGTCCCTTAAATGTTAATCCTGCTTTATTAAGGACTTCAATATCTGATAATTTCTCAATAATATCAGATGCTCCATCCCTATTTTCTTCTCTTCGTATAAACATCTTTCTTGCATACGCAACTGCTTCTGGATCCAGATCATCAATAGTAGCTTCCGATACTATTTCCTTTGACCAATCTCTTCCAACCTGACTACGTATCAAATCAATTTTATTCATAGGCAACGGAACTAATGATTCATCCTCTCTTGCATATGAAGCTCCATGCCATGTTGTTACTATTCCTGGTATTGCAGGTGGAATCTGAAATGCTACAATTCTTTTATTCTCCATTTCAATGCAATATATATCATAAAAGGTCAGTTTTTCATTCGTTCCATTGGTTATTTCCTTTTTTAATGACTGAAGATTCCCACCTTTTCTATAATTGGTACCTTTAATTTGCTTATCATTTGTAATACCAAAGATAAGCCAAGCTTCAGCAAGTCCTCTAATATTAGCTTCATTTCCTAATGCAGAAAAATACTTTCCGATATCATTAAAAGAGAAATTGCTTGTTGCTTCTTTAAATTCAACAACTTCGCTTTCAAAATCTTCTATCATTTTATATATTTTCTTTTTTAATTCAGAATCAGTATAAATCAATACTTTCACTTCCTTTCACGAATTACCATATTGTCATTATATTACCTAGAAAACAATTCTCCGTGCATATTAAGGTTAACTTATTTCTTCCGAATATATATCCTTAATCTTTTCAATAATATGCTTGCTTAATTCTTCATCCTTATAGTAAGTACAGATTTCTTTATCAATATTTTCATAAAACTTATCAATTTCTCCACAAAAATCTTCATGAACTTCAATTAACAGTTCTAAAAATTCTTCTTTATCAAATCTATCATTTTCTGTTAAAATTTCAATATTCTCTCTAGATACTAACAAATGCTCACCGATAATTCGGTGAACCAAATTAGCTAAATCTGGCTGTTGAATATCAATCTGAATGTTTATGTTTTCTTTTACAAATAATACATTAATCTTATTCTCCATATTTTTCTATTCTCCTATGTATCGCAGTTTTACCGCCATCTAAAATAATTGCAGCTTTGTCAAGGATATCACCATATTCTAATGCACCATAATCATATCGAAATTTATCAGCAGTATGATTGGCAATAATAACATTTTCTGCATCACCATTAATTACTATATTGGCATCATGCGTAACAAGTATTATCTGACGATTATATTTTTGTTTCCTAATCCACTTTGTTAACTGAGCATATCTTGCCTCGTTGTCAATGTTATCCTCTGGTTGATCAATAAAAAGAGGCGTTGTCGCTTCAGAGTGCAAAATATATTCCATAACTGCATTCGTTTGTGTACCAGGTGATGTTTTGTGTAAATCAATATATTCTCCATCATGAACATATATAATTTTCTGTATCTTTTCACTTCTGAGTTCAGCCAAACTATCAATAGTTTCTATAACAGAGTTAAACTCTCTTGAATCCTTTAACTTATCCATCAACTCCTGAGTAGTGGCATATATTTTAAATACTTCCGAATTGCTTTTTTTATCAAAACCTTTCAATCGCGATTTATTAACCGACTCAACAATTATCCTTTTAGCATATTCAACAGGATGTTCTTTATTTGCAACAGATACGAAATAAAATCTATTATTTCCTTCTCCATGTGCCACATATTCTTGCATTTTGAACTGAGTCATATTTTCATCAATCTCATACAGTTTATTGATTTGACGTATTCTCTCTAATTCTTTGTTATATAAAAATCGTAACTTTTGTTCGATTTTCTTTTTACTCTCAATTTTCTTTTTTGATTCTTTGCTTTTTTCTTTTTTAATGTCATCAATTTTCTTTTTCATCAAGGCAGAAAATCTTACATCTACTTTTCTTTTGTAATTGGCAATGCATATTTTTTCAACCAACAAAGCAATAAAATTATTAAGCTCGGTAAGCAATTGCTCATCCCATATTTCTTTATCATTCGGCAGTACACTTTTTATTACTTCATAATAGCTTTCTTCGTCGCTTACTAATGGTATTGTATTTTCTCTTGACTTACGCACTTGCAAATATATAGTCTCTCCATGAATATATGAAAAGTCGTAAAATTCATCATTTATATTAATATCTTCAACCACTTCTCTAATAACAGATTTTTCCATTTGTGCCTGTAAATCTGCAGTTCCGTCTGTAATATCACTATTATGTGAAAACTCTTTTTTAAAAAAAGATTCTAATTTGGATTGTGATTCTCCATCAAACAGCTTACTAATATAAGATTGACTAAAATACAAAAATTTGACATCAGAAGGCATTATAGCACCATTAAAATTTGATATTTCAACATGGAATTTTTGTACAAATTCACGTCGTGACCGGTCTTCAATCTCATTTTCATTTAATGAGAAAACAATTGCATCTAATAATGCTGATTTACCTTTACCTCTTCCTCCAACTATTACGTTTAGTCTGTCAGATAATTCTAATTCTATTAAATTGTTCTTTTTTATACAACGAAGATCGTCTGATAACCTAATAGACTTGATTTTTTCAGATGGGTTGTGTGATGGTCTACTTTCATTTTCATATATTATTCTATCCGGATCACTTCCAGCTAGTAGCAATCCTTTAAATGAATTAAGGCATCGAAAATACTGGTGTGGATTATTTATATAATCCCGTATTTTCTTGTAATCAGCCGAATCAGAAAAAGCAATGACTGCCTGATTATTGTTTTCATCATTATATTGTTCGTTCAAAAACTCTATGGCTTTGCATATGTCTGTTTTTCCAGCAGCTTCCCAAAACGGGAAAATCAACCCAGTAAACTCATTCGTACCTCTCGTCGCCTTATCTTCATCAAACCAATCGTTGTCAATTCCCCTCTTCCCTTGTTTAAAGGCATGAGGAGAAACAGCAAAATGCTTACCATTCATAACCAAGTGCATAATAAAATCTTCAAATATTACCTTGTCATTGGAAACTATATAGTCTTCTATCAATTTCTTAAGTTGTCTTATATTGGCCAATTCCACTTCATCAAAATAAAAAATAATATGCTTAGAATCCTTATCCTTTTCTGATAAATATACATCCGCCTCAATACCAGGAATAATTGCAATATTACTCTTTTCCATAAACATCTCATAAACATCTGCATTAATTTTATTGTGATCAGTAAAAGAAATCATACCAATTTTATTATTTGACTTGTTGTATATATCAATAATAGCATCAACAAATTCTTCCGTAGAAGCATTTCCATAATTCTTTTTCGTAGGCGTACCTAATGGAGTATGTATATGCAAATCCCAAATATTCGTATTCCTTAATATCTTGTCCATAAAAACCTCAACTTATTTTTTGTAATCTATTTCAACTTTGCTAAAAACTTTTCCTGTATATCATTCCATTTATCTAAGCTATCTATCAGCGATTGCATATTCTCTTTATATGTATCCTCATCTATATCCAGAATTTCGAACAAAATCTTTCTGTAAAGCAATGTCATTTTTTGAGCATATAAAACCGATTCAGGTCCGTTGAGAAACAATCCCTTTTGTTGTCTTTTGATATGCATAATGCGTACTCTGCTGTTAACAATGGTTTGCAAAAATTTATCGTATTTGCTGGTTATTTCCTTAGCAAATATGTCTGTACCGTATTTTGAAATAAGTGCATCAACACACATTTTTAATGAAGTCCCTCTTTCTCCAGGATTTAAAGACGAATAAAAATGAGTATGTGCTTTTACGATTTCAACCAAAGGTTCTGCCAACTCAATTAAAAATGCACATTTTGCATCAATCGGCATCTTACTATCACTTAAAGAATATAAATACATCTGGTGCGCTATATCTAATTCATCTAAAAGTTCCTGCCATAGACTATATAGTTCAGTCGTAATAACAGAGTCAAAATCTATTAGTTTGTCCAATGAATAGCTACAGAAATCTGCTGAATTATAATACGACAACCTTGTTCGCATAATATTATTTGCATAAGATTTCAAATGTCCCAATGTACCCTCAGCAGAATCTTTAAATGACAATTCTTGCAAAGCTATAAATCTTCCATCAAGGAGCATCAACAGCCTTTCAACCTTTGTAAAAATCCCATATAATTCTCTAAACGATTCTTCCTGCTCGGCTTCTACTGTTATTATTCTTATTCCCAACTGTTCTATTTTAACTGTTATATTGTCTCCAGTATGAAAATTTAAATTCTTGGGCCCGCCAAGCATTAACTTATCTTCTTGAAAAGTTGCTATAAGTTTTTTGCATTTTATATCTTCCAAAAGTGTCACCTCATATTTTTACGCTGCAATCCATCCATATCCCTGAACAGCCATATCCACAAAATGATTCATCAACAAATTTATCTTTGCATTGAATGAATCTTTATCATAGCTTTCTGGCAAATCTGCATCCAATGATGTTTCAACGGCAGTCCTTACCTTCTCTCTAGGTTGGTCATCCTTATACCAATCAACAACAAGAAGCTCTTTTTTGTTCTCCATAAGCTTATGAAATAAGTTCTTTGCAGATAATTTCACTTTTTGCTCATCAGCCTTTGTGAGTTTCTTGCCAGCCACAAGCAGGTCGTATATTTCAAGTTCCTCTTCTAGGAGTCCTTCTGTTACTGCTCGGTTATCCTCTTCCTTAAGTTCCTGTACAAGCTTTACCAACTGCTCGTAATAATCCTCGTTTTCTGTTCCTCCGGCGTTATATGAATCAATAATACGTTTATATCTTTCAGAAAATTTTGTTCTTGTACAGTTCTTATTAAGCATCTGTTGCAAAGCTTTTTCAATAAACTCTTTCAAATCATCAATTTCTATCGCTTTATACTTCGCAGTTTTTATCTCTTTTCTAAGCTGTTCTGTGTCAATCTTAGAGAGATCTATTACTTTTGATTTATGTATCATATACTGCGTCGGTTCTTCTCGTACCATAGAAATAAAGCTTTCACTAGCCGAAACACTACCATCTAATAACTGCTGCATTCTCTTTCTCGCACGATTCACCTTCGCATCATCAATTGTTTTATAGAAGAGCCCATGCAAATATACCAACGGTGAAAATTTCTCATTATACCAATCTTTTTCAAAAATCTCTGGCTTCGATGCCTCATAAAGATTTGTCAAAGTATTAAGTATTACCTTAAACTTTTCCTTATTATCATCCTTAGCAATAATATTATCATACGCCTCTCGCAAATCGTCTATTTTATCAAAAACTGATGAATCTGAAATAATCTTTCCAATATCAACACCTAGCGGCAATAGGAACTGATCTGCTTCATTAATTGTAGCGTCTATGTAAGAAATCAATTTGTCAATATCCTTTGCTGGGAATTCTGTTCCATCATTTCCAGTAGCATACTCACTAAGAGCTTGCTTCATATACTTAAACACATTTACATAATCAACAATAATACCACATTGTTTGTTAGGGTATACTCTATTCGCACGTGCTATTGCCTGCATTAATGTATGCCCTTTCATCGGCTTATCTAAGTAAAGCGTAGAAAGCTCTGGTACATCAAACCCAGTCAGCCACATTGCACATACAAACACAAGCTGAAGCTTATCATTCGGATCCTTAAACCTGTCTTCAATATCTCTACCATCTGTTGTTATGGCATTCATCTTGGCTCTATGCTCAGATATGTTAAGTCCCTGTTTTGAAAACTTATCAGCTTCATCTGCATCTTCTGAAATAATTACTGCCATTTCAACATTGTTCATATAGTTGAGGATCTTAGTTAATTCATCTCTCTTTTCTCTTGTATCAGCGGTATTTCTCTCCTGCATAATCTTCTGCTTCTCAATTCCCCAATAATGCTGTACCTTATCATACATTCTCACTGCGGTAAATTTGTCAACCGATACAACCATACCCTTACCAAGAAATCCTCGTCTTGGAAAATGATATGCAATATCTTGTGCAATTTTATCCAATCTATCATCACGCTTAATAACTTCTAGTATTCTTGAAGCGGAATTCTCAAGAAGTCTGGTTTCCTCTTCGTTTAAGTTCTCAGACTCTATGATATCCACTACATCATCATCCAAGAAATCATTTTGCAATCCAACCTCTGGCACTCTTCTTGAATAAAATAATGGAACAGTAGAGCCATCCTCAACTGACTGTGCAAAATTATATTCTGACACATAATCACCAAACCATTGATTTGTGAGTCTCTTAGCTCCAAGAAGTGGCGTTCCTGTAAATGCAATGTAATTAGCATTCGGAAGTGCAGTACGCATATTCTCCGCTAAATCTTTATACTGTGTTCTATGAGCTTCATCTACAAGCACAATAATGTCATCTCTTGTTGTAAGAACCGGATATTTCTTTCCTTTATCATATCTAAACTTATGAATCAAAGTAAAAATAAATCCTTTATTTGTCTGTAAAAACTCTCTTAATTGTTTACTATCTTTAGGTTGACATTCTTCTTTATTACCGATAACTTCTGTATGTACAAAGTTCTTATGAATCTGAGTATCAAGATCCTCACGATCCGTAACAATTAAAAACGAAAAATTACCAGGAATTTTTCTCTTTACCTTCCTTGCAAACATAACCATAGAATAAGACTTTCCCGAACCCTGCGTATGCCAAAACACACCTAGTTTTCCATTCAATTCTTTTCGATTTCTTACCGATTCCATAAGATTATTAACACCAAGATATTGATGATTCTTTGCAATAATCTTTATTGACTGATTTTGAAATAGAATGAAATTTTCAATGTAATCGATAAGCTTTGTTTTATCTAATAATCCATCTACAAAATATCGTACCGAGCTATCATTTGCCTCCTCAGCCTTCTTTATCGCCTTTCTGTCTATTACTTCTTTTTCCGAATCAATCTTCAACCACTCAAAGAAGTACTCATAAGTAGAACTAAATGAGCCCAGCTTCGTCTCTATTCCATTCGAAAGAACACAAATCTGATTAAACGCAAACAAATTAGGGATATCCTTCAAATAATCCTTTAGATTCTTATTGTACGCCTCCTCTACCTTGACAATGCTATTCTTAAGTTCAATAAACACCATAGGAAGTCCATTGACAAAGATGAGTATATCTGGTCTTCGATAATATATTTTTCCTTGTATCCACATCTGAGAAACCGCAGTAAAAGTATTATTTTTCGGTTCATCAAAATCAATAAGCTTCACAAAATCAAAATCTTGTTTACCATCTCTTCTTACATCTATCTTTATTCCATTGCGAATCTGCTGATATAACTTGTAATTTGTTGCAATAAGTTCCGTTCCGGTATAATCCTTTCTCAACTCTTTTACAATTCCATTCAAATATTCTTCCTCAACATGCGGATTAATTCTATGTAATGATTGCTCCAACACTAGTGGAAGTACACATTCCTTTTTCGATGCACGCATAGTTCCATCATTCAAATCATCTCTCTTGCTTGGATCTGCATCACAAATAAGAATATCATAATTAAAAGGTGCATCTTTTAGTTTACCAAGTATTGCTTTTTCAATATCATCTTCGGATATAAAATTTCTCATTAAAGAACACCTCCATATTATTACACCTCTAGTTTTCCACTCATAAGACGAGGAAGAAGCAAGTCTCGTTGTTTGATAAGATTATCATTTTTCTTTTTTAATACTTTTATCTCATCATAAATAGGGCTTACTATTTCACAATACTTACTAATCCATTTCTTTTCAGGAATTATCATACATATACGATTAACATGCTTTGGATAAACATGTGGTTGTGCAGCACCAGCCTGCATATTACTAATAACAGGTTGTAAAAACTTTAAACTATTATATACAAACCATAAATTCTCAGAATTCTGATAATACGAACAATCTGCTGCCCATATGTCATTTAAATGACATAACAAATAACCTGCATTAGCACCAGAAGCACTAATTGTTATACATCCACCAAACACATTGGGAACATTATGATAACCTGAAGGGGATATACCGGCAGAAATAACAGGCACTTCACCTTCTATCATCTTGTCCGCAGTTATATTTTTTCCTCTAATAAATTCTCCGATTTCTTTTAGTTCTCCATAATGCCAATTGCTCGGAATTAATGTAACTTCTTTATCACCAAAAATCCATCCTTTGGGACTTTTTACCTCAAATTCCATAGTTTCATACCCCGGAAATCTAAATCTCACAAACCATTCCTTATACAAATTCTCAGCCATTTGCTCTAACAATTTGATGCGTTTTATATTGTTCTGTATAAGTTCATCAAACAACTTTAAAAAGGCTCCAATCTTTTCTTGTTGCTTCTTATCCGGAAAATCCCATTTAATATTCCCAATAGCCGTTGGGCTAACATTCACTTGATTAGCCGCCCCATATGCTCTAGTTACTATATTCTCTTTAATAGACTGAGAAGAAAACAAGTAGTAAAGATAATCTGCATTAGAATTACTCTTAGGTATAATTTTCCCAGCTCTTTGATTTAACAAATACTCTTTATTACAATAACTTCTACATGTCCTGCCAACCATCGAATTAGGTTGATTAATATGACTACCTGTTAAGGAAATCAATATATCATCTTTTTTTACATGATATTTTTCGTTAATCGCTAAAAAATCGTCTAAGACATATTGTGTATTATCATCTAAAGTTACATCTCCACCATTGCTTATGTTTCCTATTTTGATTACAGGAATGTCGCCTTCACGTAAAAGATCTTTTGATTTAAATGCAAATCCAGAGATTACTTCACAATACTCACTAAATTTCTCTCTCATGTTTATTCTCCAAACATTCCTGTCATATACTCTGATATCTTATCTTCAAGTTCCTTTGCTTCGCTATTCAGCGCATTCAACTCTTCATTTATTCCTAGCATTGTTCCTTTGAACTCTTCCTCAGTCATTCCATCATCTTCGATTACAACCCCAACATATCTGCCTGCATTAAGAGAGTAATCCTGATCTTTGATTCCGTCCTCCCCCTCAAGAGGTGCAGCCTTACACAAGCCTACAACATCTTCATAAACACCTTCGGGAAATCTCTCAGTTAACCAATCTATCTGGTCCTGCCAGTATTTCTTTGTCTTAATATCCTTATCCTCAGATTCTTCTGGTGCATTTTGAAGTTCTGTCTTATATTCAACAATTAATGCTCTAAAACTTTCTGTGTCACCATTATATAATCTCGTAATGATTGCAAGATTCTTAATTTGCTCTTCACTGAACTTTCTATGTGCTTTATCTACCTGAGTAAAAATATTTCTTGCATCGATAAATAATATCTCATCTTTCTTCGTTCTAGCTTTATCAAAAAACCATAAGGTTGCCGGAAGTGTAACTGAAGAAAACATATTTGAAGGTAACGTAACCATCTGGCTGATTATCCCATCTTCAATCATTTTCTTGCGAATCTCATATTCCGAACCAGAAGCATCTGATGCAGAATTTGCCATTACAAGTCCTGCTCTACCATTTTCATTAAGTGCTGTTGCAAAATATCCAATCCAAAGATAATTTGCATTTGGAACAGTTTCTTTCTTATCTGATTTCTTTTTTGCCGATTTAGACTTGTTTCTAGGAACTCCGTATGTATTAAATCGACTATCGTCTATCACTTTTTCAACAACAACTTCATCTACATTAAAAGGTGGATTTGCCATTACATAATCAAATTGACCGACTGCATTATACGGATCCGAATAAAATGAATTTGCTTCTGTTATCTCACCGCGTACGTTATTAAGTAACAGATTCATCTTAGCCAGTTTTACAGTATCGGGTTCCTTTTCTACACCATAACATCTAAATTTCATCTGATCTGTTTCATTTGCATTATGATTATGCATATACCTTGCAGCCTGTACAAACATACCACCGGACCCGCATGCGGGATCCAAGATTTTTTTATCTCCCGGTTCAGGATTCAATACATTAACCATATATCTTACTACCGTAGCTGGGGTATAGAATGTACCGCCATCTTTACCTTCCGCCAATGCAAAGTTTCCAAGGAAGTATTCATATATCTCACCAAATATATCAATCGTACTATTTTCGGGAATATCTTTAAATATACGCACAATATTTGATAACAGCTCTGGTTCTTCTTCTGGAACTAGTTGGGCATACACCTCTTTAGGAAGCACTCCTGCCATCTTAGGGTTTTCATCCTCAATTGCTTCCATAGCTTTTTTTACAAGCGTTGCCTTATTGGCATCATCTGGTGCATCATTTATAGAATCATAATACGCACATTTAGGTAAGTAGAAACCACACTTTTCGATAGAGATTTCCTTAATTGTCTTCGAAATACGTCCACCCTTATATTTTTCATACTCACTCATGATTGCTTCTTTATTCTGTTTAAATAATATATCTGCATAGCGCAGAAAAATAAGTCCCAAAATCGGCTGTCCATATTTATTTGCCGCCAGATGTGCACCTGCACGAAGCACATCTGCAGCATGCCATAATCTATCTTTCAATTCTTTTAATTCTATATCTGTCATAATTTATATATCCTCGCTTTCCGCCGCCGTAATCTCCACAATATCATCGAATGAACATCCTAATGTTAAACATATTTTTGCAAGGATTTCTACGCGTACATCTTCATTTTTACCAAGCTTTGCCATTGCATTTGTTGTAATTTTGGCTTCTTGGCATAACTGTGTTTTGTTATATCCTTTATCAATCAATAATTTCCATAATTTGTTGTATGATAATTTCATATCACATATCTCCTAACATCATTTGTAATATTTGTAGAATTACAAAAACTATCATAAAAATTATATCATACAATCATTCATGCTTCAATAATATCTTGAATTTCTCAATATACTGCAAATGCACAAAACATAATATCTCGAATATCTTGCACCGACTTATATTGAATGTCAAGCCTACACTTACTACTTCTATCGTTATTCTCACTACTACATACAACATCTGTATGCCACTTAATAGCACAACACTATTTACCGTCACAAGAACCTTTATCGCATCTGCAAAATTTGCAACAACCGCTATACTAATCAGCACCACCGCTAATGTGATTTTATCCCAAAGATAATCACAATAATATCGTACCAATTCATATACTCCATATCCCAATAATCCTAACGGAATCAGGATGGCAATTGCCACTATCAGCACAAATACTAGATTATGAAGAACATTTTCCACAGCCTGTTGTGGAATCTTATTACACAATCCCGAAATTGTATTTGCCAAGTTCATAATCATCATCCAGTATTTCAAAACCATGTTCCAGATTGAAACGCCACAATTCATAACATCTCTACGAAAAACTTCTGTTCCGATTGCCTTAAACACTGTAACCAATATTCCATACATAAGTACTGTTAAATAGAAACCTCGTGAGTAGCATATATTGCCTTGTATTTGATTATTAGATCCCCTCGTGCTAATCTGGTAAGTCTTTCTGCTTCCCTCTTTATTTCTTCAGATAATCTGAGTTTTTGATTCCTTACTTCCTCAAGTCCTCTTTCATATTCCTTCTTTTCTTTGCACATCTCGCATATTAACTTTTCATACTGGGTTTTGGTTTAATCTGCTTCCTCTGTAATCTGAGTCAATTTTGCTTCTGCGTCCTTCTTTATTTGAATTGCTTCTTGATGAAGCTTTGTCGCTTCGCGAAGTTCCTTGTCGCTTTTGTTCAGTTTCTCTATTTTCTCGTTTAACTGTACTATCTTCTCGCTTTTCTTCTGCAATTCTTTCTTTAGTTCCGAGATTATAAATAAGCTTTCTGACTTCATCTGCTGTATGAGTAAGTCCTGAGTTGATATCTTCTGTTGATACTCCTCCGCCAATTTCTGCTGCATCTTCTGATACTCGGTAATCCTTGCCCGATAATCGTCTATTTGATTCTCCTGTTGTTCCAGAGTATCCAGAAGCTCGTCTACGTTCCATAAGCTTTCTGATACGTTCATTTTGCTCTTCCTCCTTCTGCTTTATTACTGCTTTAAGCTCCCTAATTCTGATATCTGTTGCTGCAATTTCTCTACTGATGTCTGATAGTTTATTATCTGCATCATTAATGAATTGTTGATACTCTCTAATTCCTCTAGCTGTTCCTGATATTGCTGATTTTCTATTCGCAACTTCTCCAGCTCTTCCTCTTGTTTCTCTAGGACTATCACCAATTGCTCCTGCAACTCCAGTATCTTTAGCACCTCTTGTAAATCGCTTAATTTGTTCAATCAAATCCCCAGCTTTCTTTAATACTATTTCTGTGATTTCTTTAGCCAATTTCCTTATCTGAATTCTGATAGAATTTCTCTCACGTACCTCCCGATTCATTTCGCATCTGTCAGCAATTATGCCATCAGCTTCCATCTTTCTTGCAGCAATACCTTCATGAATGGTGGACTCCATATCAATCCCTTGTCTCTTGTAAGATCTATGGTCGATATGTTTGTCTTCTGAAAGATATTTATTACACTCCTCTGCCCATGAGGCTCGCCACATTTCAGCTTTACTATGATCATTCTAATCATTCATAGGAATATTGATTTTCTCCCATAAATATTCTGTTCCTTTACCCTTTCGGATTCGAGTTTTCTGTTTTCCATTTTCATCAAGCGCCGGTATTCTGTACTTTGAAGTAGCTTCTCGATTTTTAGGGTCATATGATGGTAAATCTGGATTGTATATAGGTCTTCCTCTATCATCTCTGGCATTTGCAAATACCGACTTTTTCTTTTTCACCCATTTAGCATTTTCATCTAATCCTCTGACAGTCAGCATAATATGCGCATGTGGATTTCCTTTGCCTGTATCATGAATTGCAAAATCTGCAATCATCCATTCCATTACAAAGTTTTTCTTAATATAATTTCTCACACATTCCAGTTGCTCTTCTCTTGTCATCTCTATAGGGAATGCCACCTCAATTTCTCTTGCAAATTGTGCATCGCATCTTCTCTCTATTTTTTTGAACTTCGTTCCATAACACTTCCCTGTCATAGTATTCTTGTTGGGCACAGTCAGGAAGAATTATTTCTTTATGAACCACCCCCTTCTTTCTAGTAAAATCATGTGTAATGCCGGTTTCTTCGTTATACAATTTTTCACCAGAACGATACGCCGCAGATGCCACTGCTGTTCTTCCACCCGACCTACTGATTATCTTAATAGATAAATGATATATTGACATTCTTACACCTCCCTTCGAAGAATTTATCCGCCGACGGAACGCGCCCGGCAGACTTTGTAAAAAGTCTGACCGGTTCGACCATCGGGAGAAACTGAAATTTGTGGGCTCCGCCCACATATAAGTGCGCCCCTAGTAAACTAAGGGAGTTGGCAAAATATTCTTCTAAGTTCTTATTAGTGAATCGTTGTCATCATCTTTTCTCTCAACACTTAAAAAGATAGTAGGGCATTCAGGAGCTATGACTCTTACCGAAAAGTTTTATACTCATATGGATATTGGAGAATTAGTAAAAGCAATTAAGCAAATTTAGGCGATACAGATACTTGCTTGTTACTCGCCACCTTAGAAAGGATGTTATCAAAAATGATTAAACTTAACAAAAAGGGATATCTCCCAACCAGATAAATCTGATGGAAAACATCCCTAATAATTTACATATAAATGTCTATTGTATGTTACTTTTAAGTTACTTGTTTGTTACTTATCTACCCAAATCAAACACTTTTCAGTAACATCCACAACTCTTGAAATCTAGCAAATAAGCCATTTCCCGAACTTCCAAAAGTCGCACATATTATCTCTTAGAGAACTGAGGAGCTCTACGAGCCTTCTTGAGACCGTATTTCTTACGCTCTTTCATTCTAGGATCACGAGTAAGGAATCCTGCCTTCTTCAGTGTAGGACGGAAATCTGCGTCTACATTCAGAAGAGCTCTTGCGATACCGTGTCTGATTGCACCGGCCTGACCGGTGAATCCGCCACCACGAACATTTACAAGTACATCATACTTGTCAAGTGTGTTGGTCGCTTCCAGTGGCTGACGAACGATAATCTTTAATGTCTCAAGACCGAAATACTGATCCATATCCTTCTTGTTGATTGTGATCTTACCATTTCCTGGTACTAAATATACTCTGGCAATACTGCTTTTTCTTCTGCCTGTTCCATAAAATTTATTAGCCAATGTCTTTTCCTCCTCTCAATTATGCTCTCTCTACGATTTCTAATACTTCCGGCTTCTGTGCGATCTGCTCATGCTCTGCACCTGCATATACATGAAGCTTTGTTGCCATCTGGCGACCAAGTGGTCCCTTTGGAAGCATTCCCTTTACTGCATGCTCAATTACATACTCCGGCTTCTTAGCGAGCATTTCCTTGAGTGTGGTCTCTTTCATACCACCAACATAATCAGAGTGATGATAATAAATCTTCTGCTCCAGCTTCTTACCTGTTACTTTGATCTTGTCAGCATTGATTACGATTACATAATCGCCGGTATCGATATGCGGAGTATACTCCGGCTTATTCTTACCTCTCAATACGCAAGCTACCTCTGAAGCGAGACGTCCTAATGTATGTCCTGTAGCATCAACTACATACCATTTTCTTTCAATCTTGGATGGGTTAGCCATATAACTTTTCATCCCAGTACCTCCTAACTTTTCTAACAATCTTCAACTGTCAGGCACATAAATACTGTTACCGGGGCTTTGGCTTAAGTATTTTACACGCCACATTAGACTATTATATTATGTTTATGAAAGCTTGTCAAGATACAAATTATGCAAATAATCTACAAATTATCCATTGATTTCTGTCATTCCTCCAGCTTGGCAACGGAAGCTCCACGGATCAGCTGGCTTGCCACTACAGACGGTGCTGAAAGCTTTACCTTGTGTCCCTCGATCAATTTGATCAACTGCTCTGCCGCCTTCATGCCAATCTTCTCCGTATCCTGCCGCACCGTGGTCAGACGAGGCTGAAGCTGGCTTGCGATAAAGATATCATCATAGCCCGCCACCGAGATATCCTGCGGGATCCTTAATCCCATCGACTCGATCGCAGCGATGCCTCCGACTGCCGAATAGTCATCGGAATATATAATGCAGGTTGGCCTGATCGGCTGCTGCAATAATGTCTTCGTATATTCTGCCGCCTTTTTCAGATTACGATACTCGGACGGAAAGATCCATCCTTCCGGCAATGCCAGACCATGCTTGTCCATTGTCTCCTTCAGCCCCTGAATACGAATATCTGTAACAATCGATGTATCGTCACCGGTAATATAAGCGATCTTCTTATGTCCCATCGAAATCACATATTCAACCAGTTCACGCATTCCTACCGCATTGTCCGATATGACAGAAAGACAGTCCGGAAATTCGTAATCGATCGTCACAACCGGAATATCACTTTCCACCAGCTCGCGTACCTCCGGATTATAGAAATCGATACAGGCGATCATGACGCCGTCCAGACCACGGTACCGGCAATGCTCCAGATATGTTTTGCTTTTCTTGTGCTTCTTATTGCTGTTGATAAAGGTGATATCATAACCTTTGCTTTCCGCGGTCACTTTAAAGCTGTTCAGGATATTTGCGAAATAATCATGTGTCAGACCGCTCATCGATTCATCAATAAAGAGAACACCAATATTAAAACTTTTGTTCATGCGGATCGCGCGGGCATAATACTGCGGAAAATATCCCTGTTCCTTTGCAACCTCTTTAATATGTTTTTTGGTTTCCTCTCCAATATCCTTTTTGTCGTTCAGTGCTTTGCTGACCGTGGCAACCGACACGCCACAAATCTTCGCAATGTCTTTAATTGATGCCATCTGCCCCTCCATTCTTACGTACACTAATGTGATCTCCGTTTTCTTATCACACACTTTCACCGCCACCGGCAATCTATCATTCATGCCTTCTCACCGCTGCCGACACATATATGTCTATCATACCACACCACTATGTCCGGCACAATCATTATACTAATGATTTGGCAGGTAAACCAGGCAAAGATACGCCCATCGTATAAATATTCCGGTCAGAATAAAACCATATTGTAGAATAATATCAAAAACCTTTCTGCGAATCTTTGGATTCTTCTCATCCACATCCATTTCAATCAGGTCAACCTTTGGAGACAGGAAGCGGATCAGCTTCGTATAAGCAGCAAGGATCAAAAGCCATAACACAAACATTCCGAAACCGGCCAGCTGCCACAGAAATGTCTGCGGCATACTTTCTACGTTCCTTTGTGCTCTCGTTCCGGTCAGATATCCAAGTGCAATATACAGATAATCCGTCGAGATATATCCCCACACAAGACTGACCACCGTTAATATTAATCGTTTCCACCAGCGCATTTCCTCACCTCCTGTCTTTTTGTTCCGAGTATATTTCCTAACATAATACCGCCTGGATTCTCTTACCCGGCATTCTCTTATTCAGCATTTTCCAGCACCGTCAGAATGCACTTATCCGGCATGTTCTAACACAGCCGGGGTTTCCCCTGATCCGACATCTGCTATATACGCTTTCCCTTTGCACATATCTTATCAATCTTCATCTCAAACGGCTTCAATGAACATATGTTACCCTCCAGAGATATACTTTGCGGTTTGTCACTGTTATTAAATACAAATCTCCAGGTCGTATCCTGCTTCTGCCGATATGTAATTTCTACGCCAAGCGGCAGATCATCCCGGAAGCTCAGCTTCTGCTCCTGTGCCATACGAGCCGCAAGCGCCATATAGAATGCGCGGTCCGGCACAGTTCCTACATAATATATGCGACCTTTGCCATATGTGTTTACTGTTACTGCCGGCTGCCCCGCATAATACTGATCTCCATAGACCGCCAGAACCTCTGCCGTGTCTGCTTCCAGTATATCACACCAGCGCTTATATGTGGCATCCTGATGCTCCGTCTGCAGTGAAGAAGCATCCTCCCTCAAAAACGAATTTGTACAGATTTGACCATACTGTCCACGAAGCTGTGCATCGGTAATCCGCAGCTTCCCTGTCCGCGCTCCGGCGGCATTGTATTCCGTCACGTGCACGCCAGCAAGTTCTTTATATATAGTAGGAAGACTGTCCATGATACACTGATTAGAGAGGTTCTTCACCCCCGAGCGGTTCGTCAAAAGCACCGTTCCTCCCTGCTTTGCAAAGTTCTCCAGTTTCTTCACGGTTCCGGAATGTTCAATGAGCATTGTCGGAGCAAGTACAATATCATATCCGTCAAACGATGCTCTCTCGTCAATAATATCTACACCAACGCCAATGCCGGTAAAACCGTCGTGAAGACACTTTAACTGCTCCAGATAATACATGCCCTCTGCCTGATGCTGCAGCTTGAAACCATATTCATTATCGGAGCTGTAAAGTAACGCCACACGATTGACCACCTCAGAGCCATCCAACTCCTGAAGCTGCTTTATCGTCTGCCCCAGCTCTTTAAATTCCTGATAGCGCCTTCCCGGCACATTGCTGTGATCCAGGATTCCGTGCCAGTACATTTCTGCACCCGACACGGCGGTGCGCCAGCGAAAATGAATCACGGCGTCCGCTCCATGTGCTACCGCCTGCAGTGCATACCCTTTGATCATCCCGGGTACCGGCATGGCTGACATAGGCATCCAGCTTCCCACCGCACCGCTTAACTGCTCCATGATCCAGAAATTCTTCTGCAAGATTCCGCGCATAAGATCCAGATGAAACGCATGGGAATATAGTTCCTGTGAATCTGTCGGAATCATCGTTGTCGGATAATTGTCATAAGAAACAAAGTCCAGATTATGGAACAGGTCATAAAAGTCCGGCATATTTTCACACAGCCAGCTATTGGTTGTAATCTGCGCCTTCGGATCCAGCGAATGGATCAGCTTTCTCTGAAATTCAAGATATGCTACCGTACTATCAGAAGCATATCGGTTATAATCAAGCGTCAATGACGGATTCTGCCACTTGATGAAATCTCCCATCGGCGGCTTCACCTGAGAAAAAGAAGAATACTCTCCGCTCCAGACGCTGTTGTCATACGCCTGATTGATCTGTTCCGTTGTACCGTACTTCTCCTTCATCCAGTCACGAAACGCCTCCTCGCACACTGCACAGCGGCAATGGTTCGCCTCCAGCTCATTGTCGATCTGGTATCCGATCACCGCCTCCTCATCCCGGTAATGATCTACCAATTGGCGGATGATACGCTCACACAGTGTCCGATAAACGGGACTGTTCATGCAGCGGTGTCCACGGATTCCGATGGAGATCCTTCTTCCGTCTGTTCCAACCTGAATGATCTCAGGATATTTCTCAAATGCCCACAACGGAGGGGTGCAGGTTGGTGTACACAAAAATATCTGAATCCCTCTGTCCTTAAAAACGGACACTGCATGGTCGAGCCATTCAAACCGGAAATCTCCCTCCTCCGGCTCCAGACGGCTCCATGCAAACTCCGCCATCCGGACAAGCTTCACACCGCATTCCTTCATATGGTCTGCATCCTGCTCCCACATCTCCTCCGGCCACTGCTCCGGATAATAATCAACCCCCAGTAAAATTCCCATATTCGTCCTCCACAAAAAACCTATACCGTGATATCGGGGGCAAAATGCATTTTTCAACGGATGACATGGATTGCTCCATCGTCAGGCAATTTGTATGTAAACATACATTGCTATCTGCTTTTGTCCCTTACATCATGCTACTCATTCATATGCTTCCTGATCTCCAGCATCTGGTCACGCAGACTTGCCGCCAGCTCGAAGTTTAACTCGGCAGCCGCTGTGTTCATCTTCTTTTTGATCTTGCGGACAAGCTGCTCTAATTCCTTCTGATTCATTGATTCGATATCCTTCTGGATATCACCGGTTTCTGTCTCCTCGACCTTCTTCGAAATCCGGATCAGATCCCGGACTGCTTTCTTGATCGTCTGCGGTGTAATACCATGCTCCTCGTTATATTTCTGCTGGATGCTGCGACGACGGTTCGTCTCATTGATCGCATTGCGCATGGAATCCGTCATAACATCCGCATACATGATCACATGACCCTCTGCATTTCGTGCAGCTCGTCCGATGATCTGAACCAACGCGATCTCTGAACGCAGGAAGCCCTCCTTATCTGCATCCAGGATTGCCACCAGAGCAATCTCCGGAATATCCAGTCCCTCTCGGAGCAGATTGATTCCCACCAGCACATCAAACACATCCATACGCATGTCGCGGATGATCTCCGAACGCTCCAGCGTATCAATATCCGAATGCAGGTACTTTACACGGATGCCCGCCTCACGCAGATAATCCGTCAGATCCTCCGCCATCCGCTTCGTCAGCGTATTGACCATAACCTTATTGCCTGCCGCAATAGTACGGTTCACCTCGCCTAACAGATCATCGATCTGCCCCTCTACCGGACGTACGTCAATCTCCGGATCCAGCAGCCCTGTCGGCCGGATGATCTGCTCTACTCTCGCCAGCTCATGCTCGTCCTCATATACATTCGGTGTCGCAGAAACAAACATCATCTGATTGATATGCTGCTCAAACTCCTCAAAGTTCAGCGGACGGTTGTCTAACGCCGATGGCAGACGGAAACCGTAGTCTACCAGCGTCCTCTTTCTGGAACGGTCTCCGGCATACATACCGCGGATCTGCGGGATCGTCATATGAGACTCATCCACCATAATAATAAAATCGTCCGGAAAATAATCCAGCAATGTATGCGGTGGTTCCCCTTCCTTCAATCCGGAAAGATGACGGGAATAATTCTCAATACCGGAACAAAAGCCGGTCTCACGCATCATTTCGATATCAAAATTAGTCCGTTCAGAAATCCTCTGTGCCTCCAGAAGCTTATCCTCAGACCGGAAATACCGTACTCTGTCCTCCAGCTCCGCCTCAATGTCACGGATCGCACGCTCCATCGCTTCCTTATCCACAACATAATGAGATGCCGGAAACACAACCATATGCTCCAGCTCGGACAAAACCTCACCGGTCAGCACATCGATCTCCGTGATCCTGTCCACCTCATCGCCGAAAAATTCCACACGGATCGCGCGGTCAGACTCCGAAATCGGGAATACCTCCAGCACATCTCCGCGCACACGGAAGGTACCACGCTGAAAATCCATGTCATTCCTTGTGTACTGCATATCGATCAGACGGTGAATGACCTCATCACGATCCTTGATCATGCCCGGTCGCAGTGACACGGTCATATTCTGATAATCGATCGGGCTTCCGAGACCATATATGCAGGACACACTCGCCACGATCACGACATCTCTCCTCTCCGTCAGTGCCGCCGTCGCCGAATGCCGCAGCTTATCGATCTCATCATTAATCGAGGAATCCTTCTCAATATATGTGTCCGAGGACGGTACATATGCCTCCGGCTGGTAATAATCATAATAGGATACAAAATACTCCACCGCATTCTCCGGGAAAAATTCCTTGAACTCGCCGTAGAGCTGCGCCGCCAGAGTCTTATTGTGCGCAATGACTAAAGTCGGTTTATTAAGCTTTGCAATGACATTTGCCATGGTAAAGGTCTTGCCGGAACCGGTAACACCAAGTAAGGTCTGAAACTGATCGCCCTCCTCAAAGCCCCTGACCAGAGCGTCGATCGCCTCCGGCTGGTCTCCGGTGGGCTGGTATTCGGAATGTAATATAAAATGATCCATGATTGTCTGAACACCTCCAAATAAGAGAAATACTGGAAACTGCCGGAAACATATCCGGTGATTTCTCTCCGATTTGTGTCTTTTCACACTATAATAAAACAGGGAACAAATCTCTCCATGATGGCGATTCATTCCCTATGTATCTTTCATCATTCATAAAATCAGTATAGCATAGTATTATTGTCAATGCAACGAAATTATGAACATTTGTTCGATTTTATTCTTTTGTCAGCACGGAAATAATTTCTTCCCGCTTCGGCATCACCTTCAATGCCCCTTTGCGGGTGGTAATGATCGAAGATGCCGCATTGGCAAACCGGAGCATTTCATGCAGATCATCTTCCGTCAAAGAATCAAGTCCTTTTTCGAGAACAGCATTTAAAACGCACGCCATAAAGGTATCTCCCGCCCCTGTGGTCTCTATCGTGTCGTCCCGCAGAAACGGCTCGCAAAATACGCTTTTCCCCTGATAATATGCCTTGCTTCCATATTTTCCCATAGTTGCACATATTAATATCGGACGATTTTTTCTCAAAATTTCCGCAATGCCCTGATCAATATCCTTCTTACCGGTCAAAAAGGCGATTTCATCATCGGAAATCTTTAAGATATCGCACTGTCCGATTCCATACCACATTTGACGTGCGGCATCCTCCAGACTGTTCCATAGCGGTGGTCTTAAATTGGGATCAAAAGAGATAAGGGCACCTTCTTTTTTGGCATGCTGCACGGCTCTTTGGGTTGCATCCTTTACCTGCTCGTGCGTCATAGACAAGGTTCCAAAATGAAAAATCCTTGTCTGAGCAAGCTTCTCCTGCTGTACCTCCTCCCATCGTAGCATCATATCAGCTCCGGGATTTCTATAAAACGAAAACTCCCTGTCTCCGTCTTTCTTTGTATGAACAAAGGCTAACGTAGTATGCACCTCCGGATCTACAACAAGATTATCCGTATTGATTCCCTGTGTTTTTACTGCATCTGCCAGCATCCGTCCAAAAACATCATCCCCGACTTTTCCGATAAATGCCGTACTTTTTCCAAGATTTTGCAGCATGGACAATACATTACACGGAGCACCTCCGGGATTGACCTCCAAAACAGGATTTCCCTGTGTACTGATTCCATTTTCCGTAAAATCCACAAGTAATTCCCCTAATGCAGCCACGTCAAATTTTTTCATCATTTTCCTCCTATCTGCATACATCATGCCATTTCGCCGATAGATATATCATATTTATCAATATTGACAGTAACAGAACCATCACAGACAAAACTGATCTGATCGGCATCCAACGGAGTATAGAATGTCGTACTCATCACCTGTGCCCCATCATTTATAAAAATCTCTGCGGAATATTTATCCAGGATCATCCGAATCTTAACAACGTCACCCGAAACTTTGACCGGAACTTTTCTCTGTGCCAGTACATCACGGATCATTCCACAGTATGTCCTGTCAATTTCTATAGTTTTACCCGCACGGTCATAAGTAAATTTCGTAAAATGCTTTTCATTTTGTGCAAAGCAGATGTCAAACGAAGTATAATCGCCCTCCAAAAGTTCTACAGTCATATCCAGCACACGTCCCCGGATTCCTTCCTTCTGACATGTCCCTTTTATCGTACACTGGTCATAATGAACCGAGTTACTGTAGTATTTTTCCAACTCCCGAACCGGACTTTGCAATATCCGCCCGTTATCAAGACGAAGCTCTCTTGGAATAGTCATCATACATGCCCATTTCTGATCTGCCGGGCGAATATTGGCATCCCAGGTCTGCATCCATCCGATCAAAATACGCCGTCCATCCGCAGACAACATGGTCTGTGATGCGTAAAAGTCGAGGCCATCATCCAGAGAGTATACATGCGAATAATCAAATACATGCCGTCCCCTGTCGTAACTGCCGGTATAATATACTGCATTATTTCCATTATGAAACTCCGAACCGGCGCACAGATCCTGCGGAGAAGCAAGCAGTATATATTCCCCGTCCAATTCAAAGAAATCCGGGCATTCCCACATAGTTCCAAGATTTCCTTTTTTATCCTCTGCCAGTACAGATACATACTCCCACTCAATGGCATTCTCCGAATGAAATAATACAACCTGCGGCTTTCCCTGGTCTGTTTTGTTTCCAACGACCATATAATATCCGTCATCTTCTTTCCAGATCTTCGGATCTCTGAAATGCTCTCTGCTAAACCCCTTCGGAAGCATGTCACCGGTCACTACCGGATTTTGCGCAAGTTTATTATATGCCTTTCCATCCCCCAAAGCAATACATTGATTCTGATACGTATATTTCTGCCCATCCTCCTCTTTTTCCATGACACCGGTATATACAAGAAGATGACCTTTCTCTGTCTCTATTCCTGAACCAGAAAAACAACCTGCTTCATCATACGCCTGATCCGGAGCCAATGCTGCCGGAAGTTCCGTCCATTTCACGAAATCCTCTGTTTCATAATGTCCCCAGTGCATCGGTCCCCACACTGTACTGTAGGGATGAAACTGGTAAAACAAATGGGTCTTTCCCTGATATACCGAAAAGCCATTGGGATCGTTCATCCAGCCGCATGGCGGTGTTACATGGAACACCGGAAGCTCTTCTTTTGGAATGCGGTTCTGTTTAACATATTCATTTGCTTTTTTCAACTGATCCATATCTATACCTGTCCCTTTCCGGATGTCTGCGGCTCTGCCCCTACAGACATCCGATTGTTTCATACCTTACCTACAGTTCGATCGCTTCTTCCGTATCGATATCAAAAAAGTGCATCCTATGCGGCACAAACACAAATTCTACCTTATCCCCCACTTTGCACAGCTCATATTTTGAAACCCTGGCAATCGTTACTGCTCCTCCAAATTCAAAATAGATATTATTTTCATTTCCCATGATTTCTGTATTATCAACAACTGCCTGCATCTTATTTTCTTTATAGATGTCCAGATTTTGTGGATCAAATTTAATGTCCTCTCCGCGAATTCCAAGTGTCATTCTTGTTCCATGCTTCTTTAACTTCTCAGCCATTTCCTGCTTCATGGTCAGCCGATTGCCATCTGAAAATACAATCTGTCCATCCTCAATGGAAACATCATAGAAATTCATCTGTGGTGAGCCGATAAATCCCGCCACAAATTTATTGACCGGTTTTTCGTACAGCTCCATTGGCTTACCAACCTGCTGTACAACACCCGCTTTCATAATCACGATACGGTCTGCCATGGTCATTGCTTCCACCTGGTCATGCGTAACGTAGATCGTAGTACTTCCAAGGCTGCGGTGAAGCTTGCTGATCTCATTTCTCATGCTGACACGAAGCTTTGCATCCAGATTAGACAGCGGCTCATCCATCAAAAATACCTTCTGATCCTTTACGATTGCTCTTCCAAGAGCCACTCTCTGCCTCTGGCCTCCGGACAGATTTTTCGGTTTACGGTTTCTATATTCCTCCAGTCCCAGAATATCAATTGCCCAGTCTACCTTTTTTTTGATCTCGTCAGCCGGTACCTTCATATTTTTCAGTCCATAGCCGATATTTTTCTCCACAGTCATATGAGGATATAACGCATAATTCTGAAATACCATAGAAATGCCTCGATCTCTTGGTGCGACCTCATTCATTCTCTTCCCATCAATATACAAATCTCCGGAAGTGATTTCTTCAAATCCCGCGATCATCCGCAGTGTCGTAGATTTTCCACAGCCGGATGGTCCAACAAATGCAATAAATTCTTTTTCATTGATCTCCAGATCAAAATCTGTCACTGCCTTTTTATCTGTACCCGGATACTGCTTGCATACTTTTTTTAATTCAATAAAACTCATAACTTAACCCTCCTTTGAACCTGTGGAAACAACTCCTTCCACAATCTGCTTTGAAAATAACGCATAAATGATGATAACCGGTATCGTTACCAGTGTAATGACAGCTAATGTCTGACCCATTGTTGTATTATCATTGGACGTGATCGCATTTAATCCGATCTGTGCTGTCAAAAGATCACTTGAAGTAAATACAAGAGATGGCCACAAATAATCGTTCCACACATTTAAAAATGTAAATACACTGACTGTTGCCACAACACTCTTAGACATTGGAAGCACCATGGTAAAGAAATACTTCACCGGACTGCAAAAATCCAACTGCGCCGCCTCGTAAACATCATCCGGAAGACTGACAAACACCTGCCGGAACAGGAATATATTAAATGGATTTACGATCATCGGAAGAACATACCCGATAATGTTATTTAAAAGTCCCAATTTTGCAATAAACAGGAAATGTATGGTAATGATCGTCTCCATCGGCACGATCATCAAAAGCATAATGATAAGAAGCCAGCGTTCCTTAAACGGAAAATTGATCTTGGCCAGTGCATAGCCTGCCAGCCCGTTTACAATGATTCCAAGCACGATCAATACCGCTGCATAAAGCAATGTGTTTGCCATATAACGAAGAAAGCTCGTGTTGGTCAGAATGGTAATATAATTTTCGAAAAAACTGCCATTTAACGCCGGAGGAATAAACGCCGCCAGCGAATTCATATCTCTTGTGATCGCTGCATCTGTTTTAAAAGAATTAGCAAGCATCCATATTACAGGAAACAGAAAAAACAAGGACACGATAATCATAATGATAACAAGAATGATATTAATTCGTTTTTGCTTTTTTGTTAACATGTTTTTTTCCCTCCTTATCTTTGGTGAGGATTGTCTGGATCACCGTCAGGATCATTACGAAAAATGCAAATACGATCGCCATCGTGGATGCCAGTCCGATCTCCCAGTTTACCGTGCCGGTTTCATAAATATCATAAACCATGGTGTAAGTAGAATGAGATGGGCCTCCTCCCGTCATAACCATCGGCTGTACCAGCATACGGAACGCTCCGATCGTGATCGTGATCAGTACAAAAATACACAATGGCTTTAACTCCGGCAATGTGATATCTTTAAATTTCTGCCAACTGCTGGCATGATCCATTTCAGCAGCCTCATAAAGTGCCGGATTGATCTGCTGCAGTCCGCCCAAGAAGATCAACATCTGATAACCGACTCCCTGCCATGCACTCATAACAGCGATGGATGGCAGAGCCTGATCTGCACTATTGATAAACGGCTGTGCGTTGATTCCAATGTGTGCAAGAATGGAATTTAAAATTCCCTCCGGGCTGTAGATCTGCACCCAGAGTGTAGATACAACCGCCAGAGACATAACAACCGGAATAAAAAATGCCACCTTAAAATATGCCTTACAATACGTCACCTTATTGATCAGAAGTGCCAGTCCTAACGCTCCCAGTCCCTGTAACGGAACAATTATGATCACAAATTTCACTGTATTGGTAAATGCCTGCCGGAAATCATCGTCCTTGAATACCTGAAAATAATTGTCCAACCCGGTAAAATGCGTCAGGCTTGGATTTAATGCAAAAAAGTCCGTAAAGCTAAATACCAATGTCAATATCATTGGCAGGAACAAAAACAATGTCAATAAGACAAGTGCCGGGCCAAAAAAGGCCATTCCCATAATTGATTCTCTTCTTTTTTTCATCATTCTAACGTATAACGCTTCAGCTTTGCGTTAATCCTTTCTACAGATTTATCCAGCTGCTCCTGTGGATCAAAACCACTCAGAACACAATTTTCCAGTACCTGCTGAAATGATGTACTTACCTGTGGATATGCAGGAGTCTTTGGTCTTGGATGACCATAGTTGCTTAATTGATAGTATAGCGCTTTGTAATTTTCGTCTTTTTGAAATACGTCGATCGTTTCATACGCTTCATATGTGGATGGAAATGATTTTGACTTTTCCCATAAACGCTTCCCGCTGTCCACACCACTCATCCATTTCACTAATTCGGTTGCTCCCTTGATATGTTTTGTCTTGGAAGAGGCTGCAAAAGCCCAGGAACCGGTTGGAGCGTATCTCTCTCCGTTCCAGGAGTCCCCGACTACATATGGTGCCACACCAAAGGACACATCCGGATAGCTGGTATAAAGTGTATTAACCTCCCATGCACCATCAATCTTAAATGCTGCCCTGCCGCTTTCAAACAAATGATCGATCGGCACCTTTGACATATACTTATTCTTCAGCAACGACTGGAAATAAGATACTGTTTTTACATTTTCCTTCGAATTAAAGACACCATCCACGGAAAGTCCCGTCTCGTCCACCATATTTCCGCCATTTGACCAGAAAAACGGTGCATAATAATAGATGGTTGCCTCCCCCACCGGAAATGTCATATCAAGGGCATATCCATTCTTTTTATCCATAACCGGTTTCAGCTTTGCAAGAATGTCCAAAAACTGGGACTGAGTCCACGGATGATCTGCATCAGGTATGCTGATTCCTGCCTCTTTCAGTATGTCCTTATTATAGTACAGACCAACACTGGACTCCATTGCTCCCAGAGCGTACAGCTTGTCCTTGTAAGTTCCCTGATCGATAATAGACTGCAGGTAAACGGATTTTTCTTTCTCCGTCAGCTTTGCCAGGGGCTGAATGATACCATTGGATGCATATGCTGCGATATTCGGTCCGTCTACCGTCAGCACATCCGGAAGATCTCCCGACATGACAGATGCATTGATCTTATCAGAGTATCCTCCGCCACTGTCATTTCGCGGAATAAACTCAATATCCGCAAAATATGTTCCATCATACTTCTTGTTAAATGCATCAACTGCTTCCCGATAGCATCGGCCTTCATCGGTATCCTCAATGGAGTGTACCCATATGGACAGGTACTGCTCTCCTTTATCATATCCGGCGATGCTTCCGGGCTTCGGCGTACTTTTCTGACATCCGGTCAGGCTGAGTGCAAGTACGCTCATGGCCAGAGCCGTTATCACACGTTTTCTCATTCTGTTCTCCTTTCTTTCGTCGTGTCTCTATAAGTGTTTCCGTTTGTGTAATCGGTAAAGTAACCGGTTACTTTGTGATTTAATAATACTATGATGCATATCGTTTGTCAACCATTTTTTTAAATTATTATAACCGGTTACGTTACCGGTTATTTTTTCATTGAATTCACGCCTCTGTTCTGCTATACTAAGGACAGATTTACAGCACGAAAATGCACTCCCAACGCAGAAAGGCACAAAACATGGATAATAAAAAGAAAAAAGTCACCTTTGACGACATTGCAAAATATACTCACTTTTCCAAAACAACCATCTCCAGATATTTCAATAATCCTGATTCCCTTACATTAAAAAACCAGGAGACCATCGCACAGGCACTGGTCGATCTGGATTATCATGAGAACAAGCTCGCAAAAGTGCTGGCAAATGGCAAAAGCGAATTTGTCGGCATTCTGTTACCCAATTTATTCCTTCATTATTACTCAGAAATGTTAAACCAGATCTTATCTACTTATGAAACTTTTGGATATAAATTTCTGGTGTTTACCAGCAACGGCTCCGAGGAAACAGAACGAAAATACCTTCAGGAGCTGCTTGCTTACAAGATTGAGGGACTCATTGTGTTAAGCCACACAATCCCGTCGCAGGAATTGGCTTCTTATCACATTCCTGTCGTCACCATCGAACGGGAGGATGAATATGTAAACAGTATCAATACTGACAACTATATGGGAGCCGTGCAGGCTGCCAGTCTCCTTGTCAAAAACAACTGTGACATCCTGATCCACATCAATTCTGATGTTTCTCCGTCCGTCCCTTCTTACGGCCGTATCCAGGGTTTTCGCGATACCTGCCAGCAGTTCAATATCCGACACAAAATTATCCTTACAGATCTCGGCAACAGTTATCCGGAAACACAGCAGCACATTAGTGAGGTCTACAATCTGATCAAAGACAAATATCCGGATAAACGAAAAGGAATCTTTCTTGCCAATGACACCCATGCCAATATTTTTCTGAATCTGCTGATGAGAGATTATGGCACTCTTCCGGATGACTTCCGGATCATCGGGTATGATGATTCCCCAATTGCCTCCGAGGCAATTATCCCGATCAGCACTGTAGGACAGCAGATTGACAAGATTGCACATGAAGCCATGAAGCTGCTGGTTTCCCAGATGAATGAAATGAAAAAGCGTCGACCGGTTCCTCAGACCGAGATCATTCACAAAATGATCACACCGGTTTTGGTGAGACGAGATACAACAACGTAAGAGTCCCAAAACCTCTCCCAACCAGCAAAGTTGTACATACTACGTTTCCAAATTTGTGCAATTTATCCGACTTAAATGTTATAGTAAATCATTTAAGTTGCAATATTTTTGTCATTTTTGCCAATTTTATCTTATGAATTGTTTTATATATGGTCATTTTATACAAACCATGTTAACATTTATCTCAGGGTGAGCAAAACAAAAAATATTTCGAAAAGGCAGAGCTTTTTCAAAGGAGGGTTTATGAGATTTAAAAAAATCTTTGCCGTTGTAATGGCAGCGGCGGTAACACTGTCCACACTCAATGGTTTTCATGGTTTTTCTGCTCCAAAAACTGCAAAAGCTGCGAGCTTTGTTGATCTGAACCAGAGCCAGATCGCATCCGCAATGGGAGCCGGCTGGAACCTTGGAAATCAGCTGGAAGCATCCCTGAACGGAACGCCAAATGAAACATGCTGGGGTAATCCTACGATCAACGCCAATCTGATCAAGTCAGTCAAAAATGCCGGTTTTCGTTCCATCCGTATTCCGGTTTCCTATTTGGGCAAGATCAGCAGCAACTCAAGTTACACCATCGATTCATCCTGGTTAAACAGGGTACAGCAGGTAGTTGATATGTGTATTGCTAATGACCTGTATGTCATTATTAACATGCACGGCGATGGCTATCACTCTGTCGATGGCGGCTGGCTTTTCTGTGACGGTTCCAACCAGACTGCGATCCGTGCCAAATACAAAGCCTGCTGGAAACAGATCGCCACACGTTTCCGCTCATATGACCAGCACCTGATTTTCGAATCCATGAATGAAGAATATGATGGCACTTACGGAACACCAAACAGAACATATTATGAAAATATCAACCAGCTCAATCAGATCTTTGTAGATACCGTACGCACTTCCGGTGGAAACAATGCGAAGCGCTGGTTAATGCTCCCGGGCTGGAACACTAACATCAATTACACTGTAGGCGATTATGGTTTCCGGGTTCCTACCGACAACAACTGCACTGCGGGCGGAAAGCGCATCATGATCTCTGTTCATTATTATGATCCATGGGGCTTCTGCGGAGAAGAAAGCACCACGGCAACCCAATGGGGAAGCAAGGCAAACAACAGCTCAAAGGTTGATTCCTGGGGCGATGAGTCTTATCTGAAATCCCAGTTTAACAGTCTGTATAACAAATTCTGCAGCCAGGGATATCCGGTCGTGATCGGAGAATACGGTGCCATTGATAAATCTGCTTTCGATTCAAACAACACGGCATGTCGTGTGGAATTTGCTTCCAAAGTCTGCACTTACGCAAAGAAATACGGCTGTATTCCAATCTGGTGGGATAACGGTGCAACAGGCACATATGGTTTCGGTTTATTTAACCGCAGTACCGGTGCAGTCACACAGCCAAAGATCATCAATGCCATCACTGCCGTGTATCCGTCCTCAGGCAATACCTCCGGTTCCACAAGCAGTATTGATACCGGCAAAACATATATGCTGAAAAACGTAAACAGTGGTCTGTATATGGATGTCTGCGGTGCGAAAGCGGTAAATGGTACAAATGTCATCCAGTACTCTGCTTCCAAAGCAAAAGCAAATAATACCTGGAAATTTGTTCCTGACGGAAAAGGATATTACTATATTTACTCCTGTCTGGGAGACGGCAGAACATTTCTTCTGGATGTTTCATGCAACAGCAGTGCAAACGGGACAAACATCGGGATTTATAAAAATACCAACTGCAGTGCCCAGCTTTACAAGCTTGTAAAAAATTCTGACGGAAGCTACAGCATTTATACAAAGTCTTCCGGCTGTAAGAGTGTTGTCGAGATTGCTAATGCAAACCGCAGCAATAAGGGCAATGTACAGCAATGGGTTTACAACGGACATAACTGTCAGAAATGGAATTTGATCGCACAGTAAAACTTTCCCCTGACACAGCAAACGACCTATTGGTCTTTCGGTCGCCGTACCACATGGTATGGCGACTTTTTATTGCATAATCTCTTCCCCTTAATGTGTTACCTGTCAACTGCTTTCTTCTCTCTTCTGACGAAGCTCCTGCTCCCACTGATGCAGTCTGCGCGCTCCTTCCGGATTCTGTTTTTCCAGTCTCTGTTCGAGCTTTTCCCGACGACGCTGAAGTTTCTCCAGAATCTCCGGATGCTCTCTGCCAATCTCCTCGCGAATATGGTGGCGACGTTTTTCCAGCAGTCCCAGGATGATCCGGCGATGATCCTTATCTGCCATTTTGTCCGGAAGCTCATCCATGTGAATCTCCATACGGCGCAGAAATTCATCCTCATCAATCGCCCCAAGTCCATGCCAGTATTTGAGGCTGCTTTCGATACCCTGTTTTGCGATCTCCTCCCAGTCCGGCATGCAATGAATGCTGTCTAACACCTGATGAACACGCTTCTCGATCTGATCCACGGTCTCATCACCAAACGCCCACGCAAACTCCTCCAGTGTATTTTCTGTTTCCGCCGAAATATTTATGATGTGTCCATTTTTCGGGACAGTGTATCCCTTTAAGGTATATGGTTCCAGATATCCGCTGTCATGAAGTGCCGCTGTAATTGTACGGCGCACATGTCCCTTCTCGATCATCCAGCCAATACCGAGCTGACGCATCTGCTCATTAACCGATGACATATGCTCTGTGATGTAGAAATGAATCCCCTGTTTTGCAAAACGCTCACACATCATTTCCAACCGATCTGCCGCTGTGATATCGATACTCGTCATCGCCCCGGCATCGACAATAACCATCTTTGTTTCATCCGAAATTCTGTTCTCAATATCTTCCTGAAAGGTCTTTACATTTGCAAAGAAAAGGCTTTCACTAAAACGGTAGATCACGACATGCTCAATCTCATGCGCATGACGGTTCTTGCTGCAGTCGTAAAAACCATCCCTTCCCGGGATCACCCCGAGAAATGCTCTCGGCGGATTGGTTGCTTTCAGCACAACGGCGATAAAGGAAAGAATAATTCCTATGATAACACCGTAGATCGTTCCCAGAAGAAGTACGGCAAAAAATGCTGCCAGGAAAATATAGAATTCATTGCGGCTGACCCGGAATAAACGAACTGCCAGATCAAGCTCCACTACCTTCATCAGTGCGGAAATCACGATCGCCGTCAATACCGGAACCGGAAGATATCCGATAAAGCCTGTTCCAAACAACAGCAGAAGTATCATCGCAATTCCCGCTGTCACAGATACCATCTGTGTTCTGCCGCCATACTGATCATTCATGGAGGTTCTTGAAATACTTCCATTGACCGGACAGCATCCCACCAGTGCCGATGCAATATTGCCCACGGCACAGGCAAGAATTTCCTGATTATCTTTTATTTTATAGCCATTGCGGAATGCAAAATTATTCTCCGAAAGAAGCGTTTCTGCCATGATCACGACAGCAACCATGAGTCCTCTGCCCGCTGCCTGCGAAAGATCCACTGACCGAAATTGTGGACACATAAGCTTCGGCAGCCCCGGCTCTACCGCCGATAAAAGACGCACTCCATACTGATCGATATGACCGAAACAGGTCAACAGCACGCCTGCTGCCATGACAACGATCACCATTGGAAATTTGGGCGCAAGCCTCCTTGCGATCACGATCACCGCCAGAGAACAAACACCAAGCAGCACAGAAGCACCGTTGATCTGATGCACCGCCTCAATAATCGCCCGGATAAGCTCCGGCAGTTCACCTGTTCCGGAACCTCCTCCGAGAATCTTTGGAATCTGCATCAGAATAATTGTCACCGCAATACCGCTGATAAAGCCTCCCATGACCGGAGTTGATATGTAATCTACCATCTTGCCCGCCTTGAGCAGAAAAAACAACAGAAGCCAGCATCCGGCAAACAACGCCGTCATCGGAATAAATGACATCGCCTCCGGTGACTGTGCCTGCAGACCAAGCCCTGCTGCCGCCGCACCTATGATCGCCGCGGGTGCCGCATCCACGCCAAAAATAAACTGGGGAGATGTCGTAAACATCGCAAAAAATAAAATCGGCAATACCGATCCATATAGTCCATAGACCGGCGGAAGTCCGGAGACCTCCGCGTAACCCATGGATATCGGGATCGAAACTGCCGCAATGATTATGCCTGCCAGAATGTCCTTTGGCAGATAATTTAATTTATAATTTTTCATTGTCCGGAAAATCTTCATGTTTATAACCCGTATGCCCTTCCATGCAGATATCGGTCACATATATGTCCTCTATTTCGTACATATATGCAGCTTAACAATAGAGAATTACTTTCTGTTTATTCTACATAATATACATAATCGTCCTTGCGTGGTGCTGCCTCCGGCTCATCGCCGTCCATATAGCCGATCACACAATGACCGATGCCTTCATAATCTCCCTCAATTCCCAGAGATTTTAAGATTGCCTTTCCTTCTTCGCTTTCAAACTCTTCCTTGGCACGATGGATCCAGCAGCTGCCAAGACCTGCATCCTTCGCTGCAAGCATGAGATTTCCCATCACAAGGCTTCCGTCATACACATGCGTTGGCATCTTTTTATCTGCCAGCACGATCAGCACAACCGGAGCACCGTAAAACGGATCTGTTCCCTCTGCTGCTCCCATGATCCGGGCGTTCATACGGGAAAGCTTATCCCGCACCTCTTTATTTAATACAGCAACAATGATCGGGGACTGCTTTCCTCTTCCGGTTGCCGCATAAGTTCCTGCCTCGATCACGCGGTCGATCAATTCTCTCTCCGGCATCTTATCCTGAAATTTACGAATACTTCTTCTTGTTCGGATCGTCTTCATTGTTTCACTCATATACATCTTCCTTTCTTCTCTATCATTCCTATTTGCAATCTGCGGACGAAAAACTGCTGTCGCGATGTTTGCGTTTGCGGATAGCTTTTTTATTATTCTACGGTTCCTTTATGCGGCACTGCCTCTCTGACCGGACCTGTCTCTGTCACAGATCTGCTGAAATTCCCTCAGTTTCTGCTTTGCCTGCTGACTCAGATCCTTCGGCACCTTAACCTGCACCGTCACATACTCATCCCCGTGAACTGATGCATCCTTCATAGACACAATACCCTTTCCGCGAAGCCGGATCTTGCTGCCTGCCTGCGTCCCCTCCGGAATGCGGCACATGACTCTGCCACTTAGCGTATCTACCGGTGCCTCGCCGCCAAAAACTGCCGTTGTAAAAGGAACCTCAATCTGAGTATATATATCCATTCCCTTTCTGTCAAATCCCGGCTTAGGCTGTACATGCACCTTCAAAAACAGATCGCCGGCTGGACCACCTCCATATCCCGGCTGTCCCTTGCCACGAAGACGTACACGCATTCCATCGTTTACTCCGGCAGGAATGTGTACCTGCAGGGATGTTCTCTGTCCGGAACCGTCCTGCGAAACCAGATGGATTGTTTTGTCACAGCCAAAGGCCGCCTCCTCAAAGGTAATGTCTGTCTGTGCCTCCAGGTCGTCTCCCTTTGCCGAGTCTGCACTCCGGTGAAAACCGCCAAAGCCGCTGCCAAAACCACCGCTTTGATGAAAGCTGCCGCCAAAGCCACCGCTGTCCTGTCCGTGAAATCCGGTTCCCTGCGACTTACCATGAAACATGCCACCGAAAATATCATCAAAGATGTCGTCCATATTGCCACCCTCAAAATGATATTCGTGATAGCCGCCTGTCCCAAAATCGGGACCGCCATAGCTCTGATAAAAATGCTGTCCGCTCTGCGGACCGGCACCGCCCTCCTCAAATGCTGCAAAACCATATTGGTCGTACAGCTTTTTCTTTTCTGCATCACTGAGCACATTATATGCTTCTGTAACTTCCTTAAAATTTTTCTCTGCCCCTTTATCGCCCGGATTCACGTCCGGATGATACTTCTTGGCAAGCTTACGGTATGCTTTTTTGATCTCCTTTTCATCCGCTCCTTTCCGGATACCAAGGACATCGTAATAATCTCTTTTCTTCATCATCCTCACCTCCGAATAAAACGGGCAAAACAAACGTTTTGCTCTGCTTTTTGCTGCATCAGGGACATTGTCCTGCGCAATAAACATATACAGAAAAGAGGCATACGAATCTGTTCGCATCCCTCCAAGGCTGTTAATAGGGTGATAAACCATCCAATATATCAACCCTGCTGTATTGCATTTTTACTTTCGATTATGTTATACCACTTATTTTAGCACTCGTCAAGTCTGTTGGCTAATAATTATTCCATCAAAAAAAATCTGTCAGATAAATAATCTCCTACGCCTTCTTCCCCAGCCATATCCGCATCGCCGTCAGCACCGCCAGCAGGATTGCCGCGCTTAAGATCAGAACAACCCACCAGATCTGGATGAATGCCGCCAGTATATAGCCAACCACGCAGACTGCCGCCACGACAGCCGCATACGGAAGCTGCGTTGAAACATGATTCATATGATTACACTGCGCTCCCGCCGAGGACATAACCGTGGTGTCCGAAATCGGGGACACATGATCGCCGCATACCGCACCTGCCAGTACCGCAGACACCGAAATGATCATCATCTCCATATGTCCCTGCTCCGGGAACATTGCAATTACAATCGGTACAAGAATTGCGAAGGTTCCCCAGCTCGTTCCGGTCGAAAACGCCAGAAAGATTGCAATAATAAATATGATCATCGGTATAAACATACTTGCCGAAGCATTCTGTCCGACAACACTTTTCACAAATGTACTGATCTCGAGATGATCACCAATTCCCTTCAGCGCCCACGCAAAGGTCAGGATCGCCATGGCAGGAACCATCAGACGAAATCCCTCCACAAAGCTTTCCATGAAATCGGCAAAGTTCAGAACCTTTCTCGGAAGATACCAGATCAAACAGAAAAGGATCGTGACAAGTCCTGCAAAGATCAGGCTCCGCTCAGAGTCACAGCCGGAGAACGCAGCGACCACATTCGTTGCTCCTCCTAAATATCCGGTATAGATCATGGCACCGATCGCAGATACGATCAGAAGCACTACCGGAAGAACCAGATCGGCAACACGTCCCTTTTCGTTAACCTCTTCCTGCTTCTCCTCCTTCAGTGCATCCTCTCCGGACGTAAACAGATCACCGCGCTCCGCATTGATCTCATGTTTCTTCATCAAACCGAAATCAAAACCGGTGAGGATCAGATAAAACACCATCAAAAGGGTCAGGATTGCATACAGATTGTACGGAATCGTCCGCAGAAACAGACTGAAGCCCGTCAGCGAGGATCCCTTCGGCACATAGGAATTGACAGCCGCCGCCCAACTTGAGATCGGTGCAATAATGCAGACCGGCGCTGCCGTGGCATCAATAATATAAGCAAGCTTTGCTCTGGACACCTTGTACCGGTCGGTCACCGGACGCATCACCGAGCCAACCGTCAGACAGTTAAAATAATCATCCACGAAAATAAGTACGCCAAGCCCCATCGTCGCCAAAAGTGCAACCTTTTTGTTTTTGATCTTGGAGATCGCCCATTTTCCGTAAGCCGCTGAACCGCCGGAGCGGGACATCAGCACGACAATCATACCAAGCATTACCAGGAAAAACAAAATATTGATATTCATGCTGTCCTTGATGGTATCAAAGATCACGGTGAATGCAGTCCACGGATGAAACTGCGCATACATAAAGCTTCCTACTACAATTCCCACAAACAGTGAACTGTAAACCTCTTTTGTGATCAAAGCAAGCATGATCGCCAGGATCGGTGGCAGCAATGACCATATAGTACCTGTAAACATAATTTACCTCTTTCTATTTTCAAATTTCGCCCATAATGAATTTTCGCAACGCTCCGGCAAAAGGTTCGAAAAAGCTTCGCTTTTTCTCACTCGCGGGCGTGTTCACATATTGATCTGCCAGCTACCAGATGCAAGCATCGGCATCTGGCAATCTCTATGTTCACTTTTGCCTTCGCGCACGATTTAAGAACGCACGACTGGTGTGACCTCTCCAAAATCAAAGTCCACATAATCCTCCGGGGTAAACCGGTGATAGATCACGTGGCAGCCCTCGAAGGTGATGCAATAGCGGTAATCATTCGGCTTACTGTCCCGAAAATAGAACACATAATCAAAATCATCCCCTGCATAACTGCCCTCAAACACCTGATCCGAATACTGTGCAAAAAGCGTTTCCACATCCTTCAGAGTACAGCCATGACGGGCGATCGTCTCTATAAATTTCACCAGGAAATCATCCTCTTCCTGATGCTCATGGACATACTCCACTCCCTCCGGTGGAATCTGAATGCAAAATCTTTCTTTTTGGGAAGATGCTGTAATCCCGCCAAAATGCTCTTGGGTGGCTTCCGAAAACTCCTTCATCCGCTCCAGCATTTCTGCTTCTGTGCAATTCACTCCCAATAAATGGTTCAGGGAAGAAAGCGGATAATACAATCGCAGAAGCTCCTTTCGATAGCCAAGCTTGATCTGCTCCTCAAGGATCAGATCTCTTAGATTTTTCTCTAATTTTCCGATATTCATGACCGGGTCTCAACCTTTCTGTTGCTTGTTTTGATAAATTTATATAATATCAAGTGCGTTCATAGACGGCTGTATCGGCAGAGGACAGCTTTTAAAATGCGTCCGCTTCCACCGGCAGAGGACCTGCCAGATCCTTCACAACCTCCCCTGCAATGATCAGTCCCGCAACCGACGGCACAAATGCCACGCTGCCCGGAATGTCACGGCGCTCTGTACATTTATGCTTTGCTCCCGGCGGGCAAATACAGTTTGTCCGGCAGCTGATGCTCATATCCTCCAGCGGCCGGATGGACTTCTCCGTTGAATAAACAACCTTGAGATTCTTCACATTCCGCTTACGGAGCTCGCGGCGCATCACTCGTGCCAGCGGACAGATCGTTGTATCATAAATATCCGCCACCTGAAACTTCGTCGGATCCAGCTTATTGCCTGCCCCCATGCTGCTGATCACCGGGGTGCCTGCTTCTTTCGCCCGCATAATGATCTCCAGCTTCGCTGTCACTGTATCCACAGCATCTACCACATAAGAATACTCTGAGAAATCAAATTCATCGGCATTTTCCGGCAGATAAAAGCACTGTCTGACCTCCACCTGCGCCTGCGGATTAATATCCAGAATGCGGTCACGCATCACATCTGTTTTATATTTGCCCACTGTACTGCGTGTGGCAATGATCTGACGATTCAGATTCGTCAGACATACCTTATCGTCATCCACCAATACAAAAGAACCGACACCACTTCTGGCAAGCGCTTCCACCACATAGCCGCCAACTCCTCCGATGCCAAAAACAGCCACTTTCGCCTCTGCCAGCCGGTCAATTCCTTCCTTTCCCAATAAAAGCTGTGTCCTAGAAAACTGATTTAACATATGAATCCTGTATTCCTTTCCTTCTATGAAGATACCTGCCACCCGGCAAAATATCTCCCAATCTTTCTTAGTGTACCACAATCCCGATTATTATGATATCTTTTTTTCGTTTTGTCATGCAAACTGCAGCAATATCATATAAAATGCCGTGCTTCCGACAATGCTAAACAGTGTATTCTTCTTCCAGACATGTAACAGTACGCAGACTCCCGCCGCCAGAAGCTGATACATCCCTGTTCCGCCAAAATCCATCGGCACGGATTTCAGGCAGTATACGATCAGCACTGCCATGATCGCCGCCGGAAGAATATTTCCCAGATACCGGATGACCTCCGGGATCTCCTGACGTTTTCCTAACAGGGTAAAGGGCAATGCACGCATCAGAAGAGTACATGCCGCCGCCAGCATGATTGCCGTAAATGCCTGTATATTATTCATGTTCCACAGCCTCCTCTCCCGAAGCTGCTCCGACCGCAAAGTTCATGGTCCCACGGATCAGAAGCAGAATGCCTGACACCAGTATCAGCGTCGGCAGCAAAAAGTAATCCGGTCCCACAAGAAGAAGCAGAACCACTCCACAGCCAAGACCAAGCAATGCCGGAATATGGCTCTTTGCCGACTGCCATTGATCCACAAATATCGTGACAAACAGCGCTGTCATACAAAAGTCAATACCCGTAAGTTCCACGGGAATGCTCTGTCCGATCACACCGCCAGCCACCGCACCAAGCATCCAGCTTATCCTTGAAAACAACGCGATCCAAAACATCTCATCACGTTTCCTGATATTCTCCAGGGATTTTGCTATGTTCTTTTCGTCCTCCTCCGGCACCGCTTTCTTTTCGTTCTGTCCCATTTTGTGGTCAGACTCTTTCGCCCTCTGCTCCTGCTGCATCTGCAGTGCACAGTTTGCCGCATATGTTTCGTCCGTCATTGTATGCACCATATACGGATAACGTTTTCCCATCTGCCGGAATTCCTCCACAAAGCTGAGTCCATAGAAAAACTGCCGGCTGTTCATAAACAATGCCGTGAGTGCTATCGTGAGCAGCGAAGCCCCGCTGCTTAAAAAGGTAATCAGAACAAACTGAAATGCCCCGGTATACACCGTCATGCTCACAAGCAACGACCAGCCCCATTTCCAGCCGGCCTCCTGCATCAAAAGTCCGTAGGACATGCTCACAAATAAATAACTTCCCATAATGGGCAAAGCCCGCCAGAATGCCTGACGGACTGTGTCCTTGTGAAATATTCTCCGTTGATTTCGGGCTTTTTCTTTTTTACTGAATATTATCATTATCGTTCACCGTATAGATACTCAATCTTCCCTTTTTTCTTTGTTCTAATTGTCCGGAACCGCATAATTCCTTGAGAAGCCGAAACGCCTTTGTCGAACCTGCTCCAAGAAGCTTTTCCGCCTCTTTTCTGGTAATTACTCTATTCTTTCTGACATAATCAAGAAGCTGCTTCTTTTCATTCGGAACAGACATCATATAATTTGCAGGAACCTCCCGAACCGCAAAAGGAAGCTCTTCTATTTGTTCATTTTGATTAGGTAACGTCACCCTGAAAACGCCTTTGGCTGTTTCAAACTTCGGCTGCTCTTTCCGGTTTTTATATGCTCTTTGAATCCTCCCGATGCCGGTTCCATAACTCTCGATCAATTTCATACGATAGAATACCGCCGCCAGACCCGGATTTCTCGACTGGGAAACTCCAAGAAAAATGGAATTGATCTCCAGTCCCGGGACCAGACCTCCCAAAGAAACAAATTCCATCCGGTCCTCATAAATATTGATCAGATTACTTCCACTAAAAGAATAGTCTCTATGAACAATACTGTTAAGCAGTGCCTCCCGGATAGCCTCCTCCGGATAGTCCCTGGTATCAGTCCGTTCTAACCCGGAAAAACTCGCTTTTGTTTTATTGGCCATATCAACATATTGGTAAACATCCTCCAACTGCTTTAAAAGAGAACCTGAAAACTCTTTGCGATCCCGGAAAATCTCTTTGTCTTTTCCCTGAAATAATGCAATTTTGGTCGTCACCTCACACTGATCAGACAGCAACAGAGCCAGATTGGTATACAACCCGTCCTCCCCAATCAATTTCAGTGTCCGCATCTGGGCATCTCCGATTTCAAATCCTCTGAGTTCCATTTCCCGATAGAATTCATGAAAGGTCAACTCCTGTGTCATGCTCCGGCACAACTCAAAGGAGCTCCCGCTGTTCTGAAGAAGCATCTCGCGGATTCCTTCCTCCGTCATAGGCTGTGAAGAACTTCCCTTTCTAACATATACACCTCCGGGCTTCAATCCCTTTTCCCTCAAATAATACGGACGATTTGTTCCTGTTGTGATCTGAATTTCAATTACATTCCTGTCCTCGACAGTAACACTGTCCACCCTGACAAAGGGCATAACATCCGGAGCAATCGCATCTTTCAAGGAATTCACAATGCGGAGCATAACCTCATCCGGATCGTCTACCCCCTTGACAACACCATCATTGCATATTCCAACAAAAACAGTGCCGCCCTCGGCATTTGCAAATGCAATTACTTCTTTTTTTATATCTGAAACATATTCCTGCTTATATTCTATATTTAACTTCTCACCTGACGTCTCGCTCATTCTTTCTCTCCTTTCTCACTTTTTATCATTATAAGAAAGAAAGAAAAGAAAGTCAATGAACATTTTCTATGTTACATACTACCTCCGGATATATCTCTCCGCCTCTGTCGCTGCATTGGCTCCATCTGCTGCCGCCGTGATCACCTGGCGAAGTGCCTTGGTCCGCACATCTCCGGCTACAAAAAGTCCCCGGGCAGAGGTGATCCCCTGCTCTCCTGCTGCCACATAACCATACTCATCAAGTTCTGCAACGCCTTGAAGCAGTCCTGTTACCGGCTCCATTCCTACTGCCGCAAAGACACCGGCCACTTCCAGTCTGCGGCCATCCTCCAGCACCAGAGCTTCTACCCGCTGTTCTCCCTGAATCTCCTGTACTCTCGCATTCGTCAGGATCTCAATATTTTCTACATCCTTTGCCTTCTGCACCGTCCCCGCATTTCCGCGAAACTCGTCACGACGGTGGATCAGATAAACCTTCTCACAGATCTGTGACAGATAAAGAGCATCATCCAGTGCCGTATCACCACCGCCGACCACAGCCGTCACCTTTCCCTGAAAAAATGCGCCGTCACAGGTAGCACAGTAGGACACACCTCTGCCGGAAAGCTTGTCCTCTCCCGGTACGTTTAAATGGCGATGGGATGCTCCTGCCGCATAGATCACGGTCTTCGTCTCCAAAACATCCCCGCCTGCCAGAAGCACCTTCCAATAACCATCGGACTGCTCCAGCTTCGTGACCTCTTCCTCCAGAAAAGCCGTCCCCAGATTCTCAGCATGCTCCCGGAATTTTTCTCCCAGAGAATATCCGTCAATCCCCGGAATGCCCAGATAATTATCCACCTGACCACTCTCCGCGATCTGCCCGGTTCCACAATATTCCTTTTCGATCACAAGAATATCCAGACCGGCACGTCTGCCATAAACTGCAGCCGACAATCCCGCCGGACCGCTTCCTATAATTATAATATCTTTCATATCCGTTTTCCTTTCCCGTTGTTCTCTTCTCAAAACCAAAGATACCGATAATGCCTTATCCTGTATCGCCAAGAAACATTATCGGTATTATTTTTATTATTTAGATTACATAAAATCCGGCTTCTTCCGTCTGCTCTTCCTCCCAGTCCAAAAGATCCTGCAGTGTAATATTGTCTACAATATCATTGACCGCTTTTCCCATTTTGTCCCAGACGCGGTTGATCACAGAAGCCTTTTCCATTTCGTTGGAGGTGTCCGAAGAAAGGGACATTAAATCGCCCTCCGTCTGCCGCAGGATCATTCCCACCGTGTACTCCTCCGGTGTTTTTTTCAGCAGATAACCACCCTGAGGCCCACGGACGCTCTTTACAAAACCAGCTTTGTTGAGTACGGAAATAATCTGCTCCAGATATTTTTCTGAAATCTGCTGACGTTTTGCGGTTTCTTTTAACGGCACCGGCACGCCGCGATTATGATTCGCCAGATCCAGCATCAGGATCAAAGCATATCTTCCTCTGGTAGAAATCTTCATATGGAACTCCTCTTCTAACTGCTAAAACTACGGTTGACACTAATAATATGCGAAGCAACTTCTAATGCGAACACGCAAGTGTTCGCATTACCCTGATGCCACGGATTGCTCCATTGCGACGCAATTTCCGCAATCCTGCAACCACCTCCAATCCCACAAATTTGCAAGCAAATCTGCTTCTTGTCGGTGTTTGGCGGGTCAAGCCAGTAGATAGCAATTTGTATGTAAACATACATTGCTATCTACTTTTGACCCTTGCATCATATCATCCAGAAATTATCAGTGCATATAATTCTACGGTATGTCTCAAATTTGGACCACTTGTTAAAGAACTCTAAATGGTTCTCCTTGTCCAGATTCTTGTACTCGTACAGATAATTGTCGAGGTCTGCCTTTACACGGATGCGCAGTGCAAATCCTCTCTCATCAAGAACAGGAAGTCCTGTGTACTGATATTCGGACAGTGGAATGATGTCCTCGATCACACGGTTACGGATCAGGATAACGGCATCACTGTCTGCTGCAAGAATATCGAAATAATCCGGATACTTAAAGCTGTCGCCCTCGATCGGCACGGTATCGCCAACATGGTATGTTTTATCCTGTGTATTTACCTTAGAGAGGAATGCGTTCTCCAGATTGAAGTAGAATTCCTCGAAAATATATCCGCCGGTTTTGATATCATCCTTCTGGAAATATGGTACCTCACCATCGGTGGAAACATCCTCAACAACACCGCAGGCCGAAGTTGCATGACTGATACGGTCGATCAGGATCAGCTCGCCGAGCGTCTTGTTGGTTTTGAACTTGTCAACGATAATCTTCTCTGCAAATTCCAGATGACAAACGGCAATCTCATTTTTCTCAACATAGTCTGCCTGAATATGCTCTCCGCTGTTGACATCGATCTTGTACTCAATGCTCTTTAGCATTCCCGGAATCTTCTTGGTTCCAAGCTTAACAAGGTACTCCTTGCCAAGAGAAAGCGGCTCATCATCCATCCACAAAAGTGTTGTTGTTACGTCCTTAGTGTAAGGAAGGTCTTCCTTATTGGTCAGTACACAGCCACGGCTTACATCCACTTCACGGTCAAGCTGGATCGTTACTGCCTGACCTGCCTCAGCCTCCTGTACCTCCGTAGAACCGTTCAGGATTGACTTGATCGTTGCCTTCTCATCGCTCGGCAGTGTGGTTATCGTCTCACCGACTTTAATACGTCCGCTTTCAATCTGTCCCTGGAAACCACGGAACTCATGATTCGGACGGCATACACGCTGTACCGGCATATAGAATACGGAAGAATTCTCCTGCTCGGAGATATCGACTGTCTCCAGATAATTTAACAGTGTGCCCCCCTGATACCAAGGCATATTCTCAGATACAACCGTTACGTTGTCACCCTCTGTTGCGCTGACCGGAATGATCTTTACGCTGTAAAGACCAAGGCTTTCTGCCAGATCCTTGATGTCCTTTTCGATCGCACGGAAACGCTCTTCGCTGTAATCTACTAAATCCATCTTATTTACCGCAAATACAAAATAGCGGATTCCCATCAACGCACAAATTCTTGCGTGGCGTCTTGTCTGTACCAGAACGCCCTGCTTTGCATCGACCATAACTACGGCAAGCTGTGCAAAAGAAGCACCAACTGCCATGTTTCTTGTATACTCCTCGTGACCCGGTGTATCTGCTACGATAAAGCTTCTGTTATCCGTTGTGAAATAACGGTATGCCACATCGATCGTGATACCCTGCTCACGCTCTGCCATCAGTCCGTCAAGCAGCAGAGAATAATCAATCTCACCGCCACGGGAGCCAACCTTGCTATCCAGGATCAATGCTTTTTCCTGATCTGCATATAACAGCTTGGAATCATATAAGATATGACCGATCAAGGTTGATTTTCCATCATCTACACTTCCACAGGTTATAAATTTTAATAATCCATTCATCCTAGAAATACCCCTCTCTCTTTCTTTTTTCCATACTTGCAGCGCCGCCGTCCTTATCGATCACACGGCTTGTTCTCTCAGACTCTACGGAGCTGAGCGTCTCCTCAATGATCTCATCGAGTGTTGTTGCATTGGATTCCACACCACCGGAAAGCGGATAGCAGCCCAGTGTACGGAAACGAACCATCTTCATCTCCGGCTTCTCGCCCGGCTCCAGACGCATACGATCATCATCTACCATGATAATGTTGCCGTCACGATATACAACCGGTCTCTCTGCCGCAAAGTAAAGAGGCACGATCGGGATATTTTCCCGCTTGATATACTGCCAGATGTCCTTCTCAGTCCAGTTGGAGATTGGGAATACACGAATGCTCTCGCCCTTGTTGATCTCCGTATTATATAATTTCCACATCTCCGGACGCTGGTTCTTCGGATCCCATGCATGCGACTCATTTCTGAAGGAGAAGATTCTCTCCTTGGCACGGCTCTTTTCCTCGTCACGTCGTCCGCCACCAAATGCTGCGGTAAAACCGTATTTATTTAATGCCTGCTTCAGTGCCTGTGTTTTCATGATGTCGGTGTAAGCAGCACCGTGATCAAACGGGTTGATTCCCTGCTTCACCCCCTCTTCGTTGATGTACTCGAGCATCTCAATGCCAAGTTCCTTTGCGGTCTTGTCACGGAACTCGATCATCTCACGGAATTTCCAGGTTGTGTTAACGTGAAGAAAAGGAAATGGCGGCTTCTCCGGGTAAAATGCTTTCATTGCCAGGTGAAGCATTACCGAACTGTCCTTGCCGATCGAATATAACATAACCGGCTTCTCACACTCCGCTGCAACCTCTCTGATTATGTAGATTGCTTCTGCCTCTAATTCATCCAAATGTGTTAATCCACTCATAGTCGTCCTCCATCCTTTTCTAATATTTATTGGAACTGCGCCGGTCTACCTCAATCGTAACCTCGCGTCCATCGCTTTTATGAATATTCCAATGTAAGATCTGTCCGTCTTTTGTCACAGTCATCACACTGCCGTTTCCTCCGATATCTGCTCCGAGGAAAAATCCTATCGCTCCAACCGGGCATTCTTTCACGCAGGAAGCGCATCCCCAGCAGTCCTTCGGATAGCGCATCACTGCTTTTCCCTCCTGCTTTTCGATCAGCGTTCCCGGGCAGACCTGCATGCACTGACCGCAGCCGATACATTTCTGCCGGTTAATTTGTATGCTCATAGGACCCCTCCTTTACAATATCTCTCAGTATGATCCGGATCTTTCCATCCTCCAGACGGGAATTGACATATTTGAAAAAGTTCTCATCCTCGTTCGGATGATCCAGATTCTCATTGAAGGAATGCCACCTCGTCTCCTTACGTCCTCTCAGATGTGCGATCAGACTCTTGCAGACGATCAGCCGCTCCTTTAATTCATAAACGAATAAAAGCTCATGCATATTCTGTGCGGTAAGCTCATCTGCGAGTGCAGTCAGCTGATCGATCTTCTCATCGGCAAGCTTTAACTGCTTCTCGTTGTACTGGTAATGGGTAGATATACCGCCGGCATATTCATCCATCACCTTCTGCATTGCCTCCTCAAGCTCCTCCGCCGTAAACGGTGACTGCTCTCCGCCTAAAATATCCTGATAAGCGGCAATCTCTTCCTGTGCCTGACGGGCAATCTCCTCGTCCGCACCATCGGCTGCAGAAGTCCCGCTTAACTGCTTCTCGATTGCCTTTGCCGCAAGCTCACCCTCTGCCAGTGCGCCGGTTACATATTTCTGTGGACATCCTCCTGCCACATCTCCGGCAGCATACAGGCCGTGGATCGTTGTCTCACGGTTGGTGTCTACCCAGTAACCGCTTGCCGTGTGTCCGCCGACAATGTAAGGCTCTGTTCCCTCGATCTCAACATCCTGCTCGCCCGGAAGCTCCCCGGTCTCGATCCATTTGAGCGTCTGGCTTGGCGCCATGTTCAGGTATGCCTTTAAAAGATTTTCTTCCTGATCCTTGTCAATACCGCTTGTCTTCAGGTAGCATGGACCGTTTCCAAGCTGGTTCTCGCGAACCGTGCCATAGACACGCTCGCTTGTGGTGAGTCCGTATTTGTCCTCGTAAACAAAGCCCTTGGAATTGATCTGCTTTGCTCCCACTCCCTGTGCAATGGTTCCGGTTGGTGCGATCGTGTCCTTGCAGCGAAGTGCGATAAATCGCATTTCGAAGGAGGTCATCTCTGCGCCTGCCCGGATTCCCATGGCATATCCGGCACCGGTATTAAATGGCGGATACCACATTTTATGTCGGGAAAATCCCGGATTGTTCGGTTTATAAAGTCCTGCTGCCCCGCCGGTTGCCACCAGCACGGCACCCGCATGGATCTCATAAGCGGTTTCATCCTCGAGAGAAAATCCTACCGCACCATAAACTTTATTATCCTTTGTCAGAAGCTTTGTGATATTGACACGGTTTATAACCGATACATTTTCCTGTTCCTGTACTGCCTTGGCAAGGATCGGCTTGAAGTTCTCTCCGTTGATCTTAATATTACGGTTTCCTCTGGTGACATAATCACCATTCTCATCTTTCAGGATCACAAGACCAAGATTTTCCATATCTGCAGTCACTTCATTGAAATGCTCCGCTGCGGTAAGCAGCAGATCCTCTCTGACAATACCTGCGGCATCTTTCCTGGCATAATCGACATAATCCTGTGGAGCATGCCCCTTCGTGATATAAGCGTTGATCGCGTTGACTCCTGCTGCCAGACATCCGCTCCGCTTAATATGGGCTTTCTCCGCAATCACCACGGACAGCCCTGTGTCACGGCTCAGAGTCAGTGCTGCGTAACAGCCTGCGGTACCTCCTCCGATGATCAATACATCTGTGTTGATCTGCCGTACTTCAAAATCTTTACTCATGGAACCATCCTTTCTGTGTCGTTTGTCACCCTTTATTTCACGAAAAGCCATCGGCTTTTATTCCGGTGCATTCAGGAAAATTTTCCGAATGCCTTTATAGATATTCAATCTCATGGATCGTAACATTCTTATCCGGATCAATCCCGAATGCCTTGAGCACCGGATTGTCTGCCTCCTGCAGAGACAGGATCAGATATTCCATTGTGGAATCATATGCAAGTCTCTTGTCCTCCTCAGAAGGACGTGATGGCGATTCCGGATGAGAATGAAAGTTTCCGATCAGCTTCTTACCCTTTGCTCTGGCATCCTTTACAGCCGAAAGCTGCTCCTTCGGATCCATGGAGAAATGCTCGTTGCTGGCATCAATGTTCGTCAGCAGATATACCTCTGTGATGCTTTTTACTTCTCCGTCAATATCTCCCGCCAGAAGTCCACAGGATTCATTCGGAAGACCTGCCTGACAGTGTGCCAGGATCTTCTCGTAATCTTCTTTTTTCATTTTCAACGTTATTGCCATGCTTTCACCTTACTTTCTATATCATCTCTATGTTCTGTATTCTATTCACCGGCATCTGCACTGAGTAAGCTCACTGCTTTTTGCAGGCAAGCTTGCCAGGCCGTAAACTTACTTAGCACACCGGTGAATAGTTTTACTTAAGATCACATTCTGCCTGCTCATAATCGATAAGCTCTGTGATCGTTGGCTCGTCGCCACATACGGCACAGTGATGATCCTTCGGAAGCTTGATCGTGTGAAATTCCATTTTCAGTGCATCGTATGTTAAAAGCTTTCCGGTAAGAAGTTCTCCCTTACCGATAATATACTTGATTGCCTCCATTGCCTGAAGACTTCCGATAACACCGCCCATAGCACCGATGACACCAGCCTGCTTACAGGTTGGAACCGCATCCTTTGGCGGTGGATTCTTGAATACACAACGGTAACATGGTCCTTCTCCCGGTACATAGGTCATGAGCTGGCCCTTGAAACGAATGATACCGGCATGGGAGAATGGCTTTCCTGCCATAACGCAGGCATCATTGATCAAAAATTTTGCCGGGAAGTTATCGGTACCGTCAATGATGAAGTCATAATCCTTGATCAGATCCATAATGTTTGTGGAATCTACAAATGTGCGATATGTCTTGACGGTAACATCCGGGTTGATCGCTTCCATTGTCTCCGCAGCGGATTTCACCTTTGCCTTGCCCACATCATTGGTGGTGTGGATGACCTGTCTCTGCAGGTTGGAAAGATCTACCTCATCGGCATCAACAATACCGATCGTACCAACACCTGCTGCAGCCAGATAAAGTGCTGCCGGTGCTCCGAGTCCGCCTGCTCCGATGATCAGAACGCTGGCGTTTAAGAGCTTCTTCTGTCCCTTTACACCAACCTCCTGAAGGATGATGTGGCGGGAATATCTCTCAAGCTGTTCGTTTGTAAAAGCCATTATCTTGCTCCTCCTCCCATGAAGTAAAGGAATTCAACGGCATCGCCATCCTTTAATACTGTCTCGCCAAACTTCTCTCTGTCTACGAAGTCATCATTGATCGTTACGGTAACATATAATGGATTCTCAACGTTCTCCTTCTCGATCAACTGCTCTACGGTTACGCCCTCGTCATACTCTTTCTTGTTTCCTGCAATTGTGATTGTCATTGTATTCTCCTTTCTTACACCTGTAAGTTTCTTTTATTTCATGGTGTCCCAAATATTGGGCACCTCTTAAAGCATTTCAAGTGATGCATCAGATGTCGGTAACAAGCTTTGTGATTTCCTCACGCTTTACCACTCCGGTCAGTCTCCACTGCTGCTCTCCATGGATGAAGTAGATCAGTGTCGGTGCAGACATTACTTCGTATTTGCCAGCCAGTCCCTGCTCATAGTTTACATTGATCTTGAACACGTCAAGCTTGCCGTCGTAATCATCCTCAATCTCGCCGAGCACTCCAGCCATTCTCTTGCATGGAATGCATGTATCCGAATAAAAATCCACCAAAACCGGTTTATCCGCTTTCAATACCTTTTCTTCAAACTGCTGCTCATTAATTCTTGCTGCCATATGTATCACCATGCCTTTCTGTTTCTTCTTTACTCTTCTTCTACCTTGCGGACGATCAGGGTGTAGGTTCCATCCTCATTTTCCTCCAGTTTGAGGATCTGATGACCCTCTTCCTTAATACTTCTCGGTACATTCTGTACCGGCTCACCGTCGTTCATTTTCACTGCGAGAACCTCTCCGTCCTCCAGCTCTTCCAATGCTACCTTTGCCTTGACAAATGTCACCGGGCAGACCACATCGGTAATATCCACTGTATCATCAATCTTAATATCAGCCATCGTATGCCTCCTTTAATACCTCGTATAATTTATTGCTTCCAACCCGGTCGATCGTAAATTTGAATCGCTCACCCGGATTTGCGTGATCATCAAAGAACTGGATCGCTGCATCGGTTACGCGGAAAAGCTGTTCCTCTGAGGTGATCGGTGGCAGCATATACTGTCCTTCCTTGATGGTGTTGCCAAAGGTTCCTCCGCAGGATACCAGATAAGCACTCTGTGCATCCCATGCATCGGTCGGACAGGACTTCACGCAACGTCCGCAGAAATTACATTTGCCCTGGTCTAATATGATCTTTCCGTCCTCCAGCTTGAGAGCCCCCTCGCGGCAGACCTTTACGCAAAGACCACAACTGATGCAGGCATCCTCTTTCCATGCAACCTTTGTTGCTCCCTTGATTCCAACATCGTTCTCCTCTGCCTTCAGACAGTTGTTACGGCAGCCCGTAACGCCAAATTTAAATTTATGTGGAAGCTCACGGCCGAAGTAACGCTCGTCAAGCTTCTTTGCAATATCCTGTGTGTCAATGTTACCGCTCGGACAAACCGCATTTCCCTGACAGGCAGTAACGGTACGAACTCTCGGTCCGCAGACGCCCGGTTTACAACCGCCCTCGGCAAGCTCTTCCTTGACAACATCAATATCTTCGAGCTTAATGAATGGAATCTCAACACCCTGTCTGGATGTCAGATGTACATATCCCTCACCGTGCTCCTCTGCAACTTCGGCGATTTTTTTCAGATTCTCTGCAGTCAGTGTCCCACCGACGACTGCGATACGAAGCGAAAAGTTATTTTTCTGCTTCTGTCTCATGAAACCGCCTTTTTTTAATGTTCCATAATCTACTGCCATATCCTGTACCTATCCTTTCATAACATATGCCCTTTTATTTATTGTGCCGCGCGAATTGCAGCCTCAAAATCCGTTTTCAGATCTTCAATATCTTCGATACCAACACTAATGCGGATCAGATCCTCATATACTCCCGACTGCAGCTGATCTTCCTTGGAAAGATGAACCGCAATGGTTGACGCCGGATGAAGAACTAATGTCTTGGTGTCCCCAATGTTGGACAAAATGTATGGAAGCTTTAATGTGTTAATGATCTCAAATGCCTTCTCTCTGCTTCCTGTTCTCACCGTGATGATCGCGCCGTAGCCACCGTCAAGCTGCCTGCTTGCCAGCTCATAATATGGACTCTCCGGCAATCCCGGATAGTTGACCGTAAGACCGACTCCCATGTCTCTTAAGAACTCTGCAAGCTCCTTTGCATTTTCACACTGGCGCTGCATTCGAAGCCCCAGTGTTTCCAGACCCAGATTATTAAGAAATGCATTCTGCGGAGATAAACAGGCTCCTGTATTTCGGAATAATCCGTTGCGAAGCTTTGCGACGTATGCCATCGGTCCAAACTTCTTATATGGGACAAGTCCCGGATATCTCTCCGGATCCCATGCAAACTTTCCGCTCCAGGTGAGAATACCGCTTATGGCATCGCTGTTGCCATTTATGTACTTTGAAGAGGAATTAACAACCACATCTGCTCCAAGCTCCAGCGGTCTGACCAGATACGGTGTCGCCACTGTGTTGTCAATCACCAGCGGAAGTCCATGTTCATGTGCCATATCTGCCACTGCCCTGATGTCTGTCACATCTAACTTCGGATTGCCTATCGTCTCCGCAAAGATAACTCTCGTATGCTCCGTGATGAGCTTCTCATAAGCCTGTGGTTCGTTCTCTGTCACATACTTTGTTGTGATTCCAAAGCTTTCCAGATCTTCAAAAAGCTCTACGGTACCGCCATATAAGCCGGCGGCTGCAACCACCTCATCGCCTGCCTGCAGGATATTGGCAAGTGCATTAAATAATGCTGCCATCCCGGAAGCGCATGCAACGCTTGCTACACCTCGCTCCAGCTTCGTGATCCTCTGCTCAAATGCCTCCACGGTAGGATTATTGATCCGGGTGTAGGAAAATCCCATCGCCTTATTCGTGAAGATATTCTCCAGATCCTCGGCACTCTCATGCCGAAAGGCACTGCTTTGATAAACCGGTGTGTGTGTCGCTCCATAGGGATCGTTCTGCTTCACACCGTGTAAAAGCATTGTGTTAAATCCATACTCTGTCATTTGTTTTCTCCAATTCCTCTAATCTCTATCGACTTACTAGGGATATATTACACCCGATTTCATACTTTGTCAATAGGAATTATCAAAAAAGTTTCATCCCCGTTTACCGGCGTCACCAAAAAAGCACAAGACCAGCGTTTTGTTCTTGATTTCTACTATGTTACAGGCATCTTCTTATACGCAAAAAGGACGCCGTACCTTTCGGTACGACGTCCGTCATATTCTGCTCTGTTCACTCAGAGTGTTGTTTTGTCTATTTGAAGGCTGTTACATACAGATATAAGAAGTAAGTCTTATCATTCTGCTTTACGGTTACACGCATCAGGGATCTTCCCTTCTTCTTTGCAGTGTAACGTCCCTTCTTGTTGATTGGAAGTGCCTTCTTGTTATAAGAAATATACTTCACCTTTGCATTCTTCTCCAGACCATAGATCTTGATCTTTGTGGACTTTTTCAGCTTTCTCTTCTTAGCGATCAGAATCGTCGGTGTCTTAATGCGGTTGGACTTGAACTTCTTAAGCTCTGTCGCATTTTTGAACTTCTTACGAACCTCAATGTTGATTACCAGACGGTTGCTGTACTTGCCCTTAACCGCTGTGACTGTCAGAGTTGCTTTACCCTTCTTCTTTGCCTTGATGACACCCTTCTTATTCACTGTGGCAACCTTCTTGTTGGTTGATGTCACAATGATCGTAGCACCCTTGCACTTCATAAGCTTCAGCTTAGCCTTGGAATTCTTTTTCATAACCTTATGAAGCTTGAATCCAGGAATCTTATATGTGTTAGCCATCTGAAGAAGCTCCTGATAAGTATATGGGCATCCGCCATCCTTCAATCTCTGGTTTACGGCATCCTGCTCTGCAGAGGACAACTGATTCCATTCCTTCTCACCGGAAGAAACGACATCCTTTGTCAGATCATCAACCTTCTTAATGATCTCTCCGGTTGACGGATTCTTTCCATGCTCCTCAACGAACTTATCAACTCTGCTCTGCTGCCCCGGATCTAACGGTGCCGCAGTAGCATTTCCTGCTCCCGGTGTGAAAGAAGGTGTTGCTGATGCACTCGCTGACGGGCTTGCGGATGGCTTACCGCTTGCATTTGGATCCGGTGTTGCACTCGCATTTGGATCCGGTTTGGTACTTGCGTTTGGATCCGGCGTTGCACTTGCGTTTGGATCCGGCGTTGCACTTGCATTCGGATCCGGCGTTGCACTTGCACTTGGATCAGATGAACTTCCGGGATCCGGACTCTCGCTTGGCTTCGGACTCTGGATAGGCTTTGGCACGGAGATAATATCCGGTGAACCACCTTGAATCTGGCTCGGCTTCAAGCCCTTATAAATCTCATCATCGATCGTCTTTCCTACCGGAATGGCAACCACCTTATAGGTACCGTCTGCCGGAAGGTTGGAGAAGATTACCTTACCTTCACCACCGGTTGTCAGGAAACCGTCGTTCTTATCTTTGTCGTAAACATATTCCTTCTTAACCGGATCATACTCTACAGGCATATCATAATACTTTCCGTCCACCTTGTTCAGGATTGCGTACTGGTATCCAGGGTCTGCAGGATTGACCTCAATAGAAATCGTATCATCGTCGTTTCGCTCTAAAGTACCCTTGTCATCATAATCCACAATGGTTACTCCCTCAATCTCCGGACCGACAATGACCACATCTGTCTTTGTATCCTTCTTGGCATAGATGACATACTCTTTATCCTTATCGACAGTAAAGATCAGCTTTCCACCCGGCTCGCTTGGTCTGTAATATCCAGGCAGCTCAGTGGTGTATACGTTTGGATACAGAGACACACCCTTCTCATCCACTGTCGGGATGTCAAGCAATGGTGTTCCGTCTCCGCTCGCATCCACGATTGCATATACAGTATCCTTCATCGTCGGAGATACCACGATGATTCTCTTTCCTTCCTGATCGGAATCCTCGATCTTGACATCGGAATCGGTACGTGTTGTATCATACGGATTGGAAGATACACTTCCTTTGTATTTACCGTTACCCTTTACTTCAACAACAATCTCCTTATTCACCTCAGCCGTTGTCAATGTATAGCTGCGGTCGGTTGCATCCTGGATCGGTGTCAGCTTTCCGTCAGACTCCTTTACATACCACTGATAGGTCAGTGTATCGTGAGAATCCTCCGGCGTTACACCATCAATATCTGCTGTAAGGATCGTTCCCTCACGCTTTACCTCATACTCTTCGCCTGTTACGGAATCCTTTGCCTTGGTTTCGTTAATGATCTTAACGGTTCCCTTGATCTTTTCCTTCTGCTGTGTTGCATCATACGGGAAGGAGTTTCTCGTTCCGTAATAGCCCTCATCCTCGTTACCGGTTACTGCTACGAGAAGCTGCTTATTAAGCTCGTTCTCTGTCAGAGTCAACGTCGGCTCTGTTGCACCGTCAATTGCGGTCAATGTACCATCGCTCTCGCGGACGTACCACTGATAGATCAATGATTCCTTTGCACCCTCCGGTGTGATCTTGTCAATGTTGGCGTTCAGAACAGTTCCAACCTTATTGAGAGGGTTGCCCTCTTCATCTGTGACATCGTTTACGATAGATGGACGTCCAACAATCGGCTCCAGTACAGGCTCCGGTGTTGGTGCATTGGTCGGTACCGGTGTTGCTGTCGGTGCCGGCGGCAATGTAAATGCATCCTCTGATTTCGCACTTCCTGTATACTTATCCGAATCTTCCTTGGCAGTTACCTTTACATAGATATCCTTTCCAAGGTCATCCGACTTGATAACGTAAGATGGTTCATCCTTACCGATGACTGTCTCTCCACCGGTCTTCGGATCCTTTGCGATCCACTCAAAGTGAAGCTCCTTGTCAATATTCGGATCAGACGGATCAACAAGATCATCTAACTTCGCCTGGATAACTGTACCAGGCTCCAGCTCATCTGTGCTGTTCTTCTTTTCAATCGTCGGTGTTCCGATGAGTACCTGCTTTGTATGTGTGGCATCAAACGGCTGAGAGCTCAGAACCTGATCCTCATAATCATCGGTACCAACAACCTCAACCTTGATCTTATGATCAAGCGTATCTTTCGTCAGTGTTAAATTGACATTGCCTGCTGTATTCGGAATCTCAGACCATGTGCCTGTACCTTCATCCTGCACATACCACTTATATGTATAGGTAGCATCGGAAGGTCCGACATTAGAGGTGTCAGCCTTTAATCTTGTACCAACTTCAACATCTGCATCCTCATCACGAAGCTTGATCACCGGCTCACCGGTCAATGTCTTCTTCGGTGCACTTGTAGCAGAAGGATCCTTTACGTCCGGATTGACAATGTCCGGCTCAGTCTTATCGCTCTTAACAACGATCTTATCACCTAAGTTATCCTTCAGAGTCTCATCATCGCCCGGCATACCACCGAACTCAATGTAGTAACCACCGACGCAGGAGGTTGCACTGTAGTCATTCCAGCGTCCGTATGCGTACTTACCATAATAACCAAATGCCTCCGGCTCGTTTGCACCACCGTTCGGCTCAATGTTGCCACTGCTCTGCCAGTTAGAGAAGTGACCGTCAAATGTCTCAAAACCACCGTCCCCGGAGCCAAATCCGTAAGCGGTTGTCTGCTGACCAAATTCCTTGCCTGCCTCCGGACCGGATACCCAGCGCCAGATGAAGTTCGGATCATTATTAGAAGTAATCTTCGGAAGATTCTCTGCCTCTGTTCCTGCCTCAACGGACTCCAGAGTTGCTCTGGTACATCCCATCCAGCCTTCCTTTGCAAGCTGTCCGTACAGCGGGAAGGTAGAATACAGGAAACGATCCTCGCCACGGCTTGTCAGAGTTGCAAGATAACCCTTTACTCCGGCAAACTTTGCACCGGATGCCTCATCATAAGCAGTTCTCCAGTTGCACCAGTTCGTTACATAGCCATAAAAATGACCATTGTAATAATGAAGCGGGATCTCAGCACCGTTGATCGTTGTCTTAAGATCACTCACACCAAGTGTCGTTGCTGTGATCGTAACGGTCTGGCCACCTGTCTTGCTGGTGGTAAAACGAAGTGTCTTAAGATAATTCTCAATGGCATATACCGGTGCTCCCGGAGCGGTCTCGCCACGGATCTCATCAAAGTCAAAAGAGATTGTCTCATATTTGGATGAGCTGTCTGTTGATAACGTCTCGCTTCCACTACCCTGACTCAGTCCACCATTGGTTTCGTCCTTCTCCTGAAGACTCTCTGTGGTCAGGATACCTTTACCGGTGATCGTATCACCTCTCTTATCCTTGATAGATGTGGATGTTACCTTAATATATCCACTGTCAACTGTTACGGTTAAATTGTGGATCAGCTTATCCTCATCCGGCAGTGTCACCTTGACATTCGGGTAAGTATAATATCCACTTGCTGAAATGCTCGGCTCACCAAATGAAATAGTAGCGTCGCCTGTTGCAGCCTTTGCCTTGTTTGGCGCAGAAAATCCGCCAAAAAGGCTGAGAACCATGGATAAAACTAACAACCATGATAAACTGCGTTTTTCCATTTTTCTTCGGTTCATATTTCTTTCCCTCCTATATATTATGTACTGTATATCGGAACATTTGTCCTTTTCCTTTACCGGTATCTTCATTATTTTGCAAAAAATTATTTTCCGTTTTTCAGATAATCGATCGCACGCTGCATCTGGTTGTCGATCAGGACACCACTCTTTTTCTGCCGGTGTGTCTGATCATTGAGTGCCTCCGTGATGTCCGGCTCCAGACCGGTTCCGTGGATGTTACGTCCCTTCGGCGTGTAATACTTGGCTGTCGTCAGCTTGATCGCCGTTCCATCCGACAGATCAAATACGGTCTGCACAATTCCCTTTCCAAAAGTTGTCGTTCCCACAAGAACTGCCTTATTGTAATCCTGCATTGCTCCGGAGAACACTTCGGATGCACTGGCAGAATTTTCATTGACCAGAATGGCGATCGGCTTATCAAAGCTTTCCTTATCCGTAGAGCGATAAACCTCTTTCTTGCCGTCCTTATCCTTGGTATATACCACAATGCCATCCGGGAGCAGACGGTCAAGCATATCGACCGCCGTGCTGAGCAAACCTCCACCATTATTGCGCAGATCAATGACCAGAGACTTCTCTCCCTGCTTTTCCAGATCATCGAGCGCATCACGGAATTGCTGCTTTGTCACTTCCTCGAAGGAGCTGACCTCAATATAACCAATCTTTCCATCCAACATCTTATACGCAACTGTCTGAGAATGGATCTCTTCTCTTGTGATCGTAAATTTCTTCTGATGATTATCTCTTAACACCGTAAGCTCTACCTTCGTTCCGGCTTTGCCTTTCATTTTGCTGACAACCGCAGTCAGATCCATGCCTTCCACACTCTTACCGTTAACCTCACTGATAATGTCTCCGGACTTGAGTCCGACTTTTTCTGCCGGACTGTCCTTGATCGGCTGCACAATCGTGATCGCACCATCGGTTGCGCTCTGGCTCACATAAGCGCCGATGCCGCAGTAATTGCCGGAGGTCTTCTCCTTCATATCCTTGTATTCTTCCTCATTGTAATATGCGGCGTAAACGTCTCCCAGTCCATCGACCATTCCTTTGCAGATGGAATCCTGCACCTTTTCCCGGTCAATATCATCGAGAAAGAACTGATCAATATACGCCTGAAGCTCTGTCATCTTGCTGTCCAGTTTCTTATTCAGGATACTTCCGGACGAAACCTTCATGATCATATTTCTGATGTCGATCTTCCCTGTCACCGTCAGTCCGGCACAAACCAACAGCATACAAAGCAAAACACTCAGTCCTCCCGTCAAAAATCCCTGCCAAAATTTCCTGTTTTTCATTACAAAACCTCTTTTCTGCTCATTATATTCTCACTTCATGCCTAAAATGCCTGCAGTACATTCATACTGCAGGCACTTATTTATGGCTGTTTCACATAGTACATCGGATTAACATAGTTGCCGGATTTATACATTGCAAAATGAAGATGCGGACCGGTCGAAATCCCCGTGGAACCGGATCTTGCGATCACCTGCCCCTTTTCCACATGCTTTCCGACAGATGTCTTAAGCTGGGAGCAATGCATATAATAAGAATAAATTCCTCCTCCGTGATAAATTGCGACGTAATTGCCGGCAGAGGAAGAGTACGCTGCCGTTACAACCTTGCCCTCCTTGCAGGCAAGTACATTGGTACCGGTATTGACCGCAATGTCAACACCCTTATGATAGCTGCTGGCTCCGGCAGTCGGTGCCTTACGATAGCCGAACGTCGATGTGATCCGTCCGGAAACCGGAAGCGGCCATGCATACTCGCCGTTTGTCGGCATGATCCGTACCGTATCTCCGCTTTTCTCACTCTGCGAGATCTTATCGCGCCCTCCCTGGAGAATTGCTTCGACCTCCTTCTCCTGATCGGCGATCTGTACCGCATAGGAAGCTACATTCTGCCGGTTATCTGCTACAAGACCCTGATAAATCTTAATCTGTCTTGTCTTTTCATCGGAAAGCTGCTCCAGCTTTTCTTTTTCATATTTTAAGGAATTCTTGGTAGCGGTCACTTCCCGCTGCTTCTCTTCTGCCTTCTGGCGGGCAATCGTCACCTCGTCAAGCACCTGCTGATATTTGTTCAGAAGCACCTTATCATAGTTAGTGACCTTTTCAACGTATTCCTCTCTGCTGAGAAATTCTGCGAGGGTGCGCGATTTCATCAGATACACCAGATAATTACTGTCCGAATTCTCGTACATATATTTGATGTGCGCCTTCATCCCATCATACTGCTCCTGCTGCCTGCTCAGTGCATTATCGTATTCCTCATTGACCGACTGGATCTCCTCTTTGATATCTTCGATATCTTCCTTATTGGCATCAATATTATCCAGAAGATTCGTCATCTGCATATCCAGTGTGCTCACATATTTGCTGACATCGTCCGTGAAATCCTGAATATTATCCAACTTCTTCTCCAAGGCTTTCTTTTCCTCTTTCAACTTCTGCTGCTTCTGTTCCGCCGCATCCAGTCTGCCCTGATAGCTGCCGTCATTCACAATGGCTGTATCTTCTGTTGCCTCCGGGGATGCGACCGCCTCTCCACTCTCCTGCGGTGCCGCATATACCTTATCCATGACTCTTAAGCCGGACAGATCCGTTCCGGCAACACCGGCAGCCCCCGTCAAAAGTGCCCCGGCAAGCCACACACCGGCTGCAATCTTCCATCTTCGTCTCATCGCTGCTCACTCCAATCTGTTCCTCGGTATAGCACCGTTTGCATCGCCTCTTTCCCACGGGGACTCCTGTTCCCGGAATGCCTTCGCGCTATACATGAAGATGCTTTCTTACCGACATCGTACTTCCGATCACACCAATGCCTACTCCAATGCCAAGGCACAATGGAATCAGTACACGGAACACTTCTTCTGTACTGACAAATGCCAGCCATCCAGAAAGTACCGAGAAGTGAGAAACGATAAATCGTACCACATTATCATATAACACGCCGGTGATCACCAGCGGAATTGCCGCTCCGATAATCCCCATGGTAATTCCCTCCACGATAAACGGAAGACGCACAAACAGATCCGTCGCACCGATCAGCTTCATGATCGCAATCTCATCCTTTCGTACATTGATACCCATATCCACCGCAGAATAGATCAGGAATACCGATACGAGGATCAACAGCAGAATGATGGAAACGGACACATAACCGACCAGCATATTAAAGCTTCCGAAGCCGGTTGCTGCCTCCTGTGCACTGTTGACCTTACGCACACCGCTCAGGCTCTCAATAAACGATACCATCTCCGACTGCTTCGTGACATCCTTCAAATAAACCTCATAGGAGGAGGAATTAGCTAACGGATTGTCATTGCCGAATACGCTGACCATTTCCTGCTGATCCTCCAAAATCTCTGACTTAAACCGGTTCCACGCCTCGTCTGCAGAAACATAGTCGACACGTTCAACCTCCTTGCGTGCTTTGATCTGCTGACCGATACTGCTGATCTGCGCCTGCGTTGCATTTTCATCAAAGAATACGATGATTCCTACCGTACTCTCCGCATTATAAACCATATGTTGAAAATTGGTCAACAATGAATAGAATACGCCCAGCAGGAACAGACACGCCGTAATGGTACCGATCGCCGCCAGCGAAAATATTTTATTTTGTATGATACTTTTTATGCCCTGTTTCAAGCCATACCATAATGTACTCACTGTAAATAACCTCCCTGTCTGGCATCGCTTGTAATCTGCCCCTTATGCAGAGTGATCACTCGCTTTTGCATTTTGTTGACGATATCCTCATTATGACTTACTACAAGAACCGTTGTTCCAAGCTCATGTACATCCTGAAGCAGTTTCATGATCTCCCAGGAATTCTCCGGATCAAGATTTCCGGTCGGCTCGTCCGCCAAAAGAATTGCCGGTCGGTTCACCATAGCACGCGCAATCGCCACACGCTGCTGCTCTCCTCCTGACAACTCATTCGGATAAGCCTTCAGTTTCTTGGAAAGACCTACCATTTCTAACATTGCCAGGGAATTCTTGCGGCGCCGTTCTCTGCTGGATACTCCGACAACACGCTGTGCAAGTGCAACATTTTCAAAAACATTCATCTCATCGAGCAACCTAAATTCTTGAAAGACAACGCCCAGCTTCCGGCGAAAATACGGCAGTTCCTTTCTCGTCATATTCGCGAGATCCTTTCCCGCCACCTCGATTCTTCCGGATGAAATCTCAAGTTCACCAAGCAGTGTCTTGATCAAAGTAGACTTACCCGAGCCGCTGCTCCCGACAATAAACACAAACTCGCCCTTTCCTATTTCCAGCGAACAATCCTTTAACGCTGCTGTTCCCGTTGGATACACAAGATTCACATTCTGCATGCGGATGATCGTCTCCGCTGTCTCGTTATTTCCAAATGTTTTTATTCCAGTCATTCCTTTTCCCCATTTCTCCACCGCCCACGCGGTGCCTCTTACATATATTGTGTAAAAGCCCCATCTCTGGGGCTTTCACGCTTTATTTGAATTAATATTCAAAGGTTTCCATATATTTCATATACTTGACCACCATTAGGGCGATCTTGAAGGTGATCGCATCCTCAAACACTCTCAGATCAAGATTTGTACTCTTCTGCAGCTTATCCAGCCGGTACACCAGCGTATTACGGTGAATGTACAGCTGACGAGAAGTTTCTGATACATTCAGACTGTTTTCAAAGAACTTGTTGATGGTGGCGATCGTCTCCTCGTCGAACTCATCCGGAGACTTGTCACCGAAGATCTCTTTGATAAACATCTTGCATAGCGGCATCGGAAGCTGATAGATCAGACGTCCGATTCCAAGACTGCTGTATGCTACAACATTTCTATCGCTGTAGAAAATTTTGCCGACATCCAACGCCATCTTCGCCTCTTTGTAAGAGCGGGACACATCCTTGATCTCATTGACCATGGTTCCGTAGGACACATGTACCGAGGTCATCGCCTCTGTATTTAACATATCCAGAATGACCTTCGCCGTCTTATCCATATCCTCATATGTCTCATTCGGCTTCACTTCCTTGACAAGGATTATATTCTTCTCATCAACCTGTGTGATGAAATCCTTTGTCTTGCTCGCAAATAAGCCTTTCACGATCTCCAGTGCGCCGGTATCCTTCTCGTTCTTCGTCTCGATCAGGAATACAAGACGTCTTGCGGTTGTATCAATATGAAGCTTCTTGGCTCTGTTGTAAATATCGACCAGAAGCAGGTTATCCAAAAGAAGGTTCTTAATGAAATTGTCCTTATCGTAACGTTCCTTATATGCCACCAATAGATTCTGAATCTGGAATGCAGCAAGCTTTCCTACCATATAGACATCATCACTGTCACCCTTTGCCAAAATGACATACTCTAACTGATGCTCGTCAAACACCTTAAAGAACTGATAGCCCTGCAACACCTGACTGTCTGCCGGTGAATCCACAAAGCCCATAACGGCATCCTCATACTCCTCTACATTATTGATCGTCGTAGCAAGAGCCTTTCCCTCTGTATCCATCACGCAAATATCAATACGGGTGATATTCTTGAGTCCGTCGATCGTTGTCTGCAATACCTGATTTGAAATCATACAACCCCTCCAAGTTATTTCTCACATTTGTTATTTATTATCATCATAATTTCATCCCATCAACATCATCTCCAAAGTATGCTCGTTATTTCTTCTAATGAGTATACAATACCGCATATATTTTATCATCATTTTGCACAAAAGTAAAGAGGGCTGTCCTTTCGGACAACCCTCTGAAATTCAAATCATTATTCAGATCCGTTGGATCAACAATCCCATGAATGCATATACATTCCGGATGTCTGTCATATATCAGACTAGTTTGTGATTGTTGTCTCTGTATCCTTATCGAAGATATGGATCTTGCTGGTATCAAGAGCGATCTTGATCGTATCACCAGGACGAGCTGTTGTACGAGGATTAACACGAACTGTGATGTCGTGTCCCTCAACTGAGAAGTACAGGAATACTTCGGCACCGAGCATCTCGTATACTCTTACAGTAGCGTCGAGTACGTTGCTGCTTCCTGCATTGATGAAGATCTCCTCATCCTTGATATCCTCTGGACGGATACCCATGATAACGTCCTTATCTATGTAGCCACCCTCAACAAGCTTCTCTGCCTTGCTCTCCGGAAGCTTAACTGCATAAGAACCGAATGCAAGCTTGATGCCCTCTTCGTCTCTTACTACCTTACAATCGATGAAGTTCATCTGTGGCGAACCGATGAAACCAGCTACGAACAGATTACATGGCTTTGTATACAGATCAATTGGTGTAGCAACCTGCTGCATAACACCGTCCTTCATAACTACGATACGGGTACCAAGTGTAAGAGCCTCTGTCTGATCATGTGTTACATAGATGATAGTAGACTCAAGTCTCTGATGAAGCTTGGAAATCTCTATACGCATCTGTACACGAAGCTTTGCATCGAGGTTGGAAAGTGGCTCATCCATCAGGAATACCTTAGGATTACGAACGATTGCACGACCCATTGCCACACGCTGTCTCTGACCACCGGAAAGAGCCTTTGGCTTACGGTCTAACAGATGCTCGATATCGAGGATCTTAGCTGCCTCGTGAACGAGCTTATCAACTTTATCCTTTGGAGTCTTTCTTAACTTAAGACCAAATGCCATGTTGTCATATACTGACATATGTGGATACAGAGCGTAACTCTGGAATACCATGGCGATATCTCTATCCTTAGGCTCTACATCGTTGACCATTGTGTTACCGATCCAAAGCTCACCGGATGTGATCTCCTCCAGACCGGCGATCATACGAAGTGTTGTAGACTTACCACAACCTGAAGGTCCTACGAAAATGATAAACTCCTTATCTGCGATATCAAGATTAAAATTCTTAACTGCGACAAATCCGTTAGGATATGTCTTACCAACGTTCTTTAATGATAAACTTGCCATTGTGTGTTCCTCCTATAATGTTTAAATAATATGCCTTATTAGCGTTCTGCGTTACTTCCTAACGCTTTACCCATGAATTATATTACACTATCCAAGCATTATTGACCATAGCACAAATAGCCAAAGAACATTTTAATGTTTTGTGCAAACCGTATATTTTTATTTTTTTTCATTCAATTCGTCAAAAAAAGGTCCATTCCAGCCACCTAACTCTGTATCTTTTCCACAAATCCCTCTCCCTGAACCTCCCTGATGTCTGAAATAATGACGAATGCCTTTTTGTCGATTTTTCGCGCAATGTGGCTAACGCTGCTGATCTGTTTCCGGTCGACCACGCACATCAGCGTTTTTCGCTGTCTGCCGGTGTACATTCCTGTTCCCTCCAGCACGGTAACACCCCGTCCGAGCTGTGACATGACGGAATGTCCGATCGCTTCATATTCATCAGAAATGATATATGCCAGCTTGGCGAAACTTCCTCCCGCCACGATCATATCCATCAGTCTGGTTGTCAGATAAACCGCCACGGCCGCATACACCGCCGACCGTATTCCAAACACCCACGCCCCCGCCGCAATGATCAGGCAGTCCAGCACAAACAGGATCTGCCCCACCGGATAATACGGCAGAAAATGATGGATCACCGCCCCCAGAAGATCCGTCCCCCCGGTCGAACATCCTCTGGAAAATACGAGACCAAGTCCCGCCCCCGTCAGCACACCGCCGACAACCGCAGCAAGCACAAAATCCTTTTGCGGAGCAGTCGGAACCGGGATTAGAAAAAGAGCTGCCGTAAAGCAGATATTTGCCACAAGAGTCATCCTCATGTAATGTCCTCCCTTGATCCTCCACGCCATCCAAAAAATCGGAATATTAAGAAGCAGATTGCTCAGCCACACCGGCATCTGAAAGCCGGTCCACCGTCCGGTCAGCCGCCGAATAACAATAGACAGACCTGACATACCTCCTGTCACCATTCCGAGCGGCTCATACACAAAGTTGACTGCCAGTGCCATGCACACAGTCCCCGCCACGATCCGGATAAGATCCGGTCCATATTTTCCGAGCTTCCCTTTTCCCTCCATCATTCCTGTCTCCTTAAAAAAGGACAAAACCAACGCTTCGCCCCTTGGAATTACTTTCCCGATTCCTTTTTACCATCCAATGCGTTACGATCCTTCTCTGTACATAAAGAAAAAGGATGACACCTACCGGCTGTCATCCTTTGTATAATCATGTATCTCATTCTGATTATTATATTTGGTTATTTTCTTGCGAAATATACGCGTACGGAAATCTTTTTTGACTGCCTGTTCCCGGAAAATACGATGATACAGAGCCTCCAGATGCAGCTTGCGCACCCATTCCGGGGTCTCCTTCTGCATCGCAAAGATAAGCTCTGCCACGCCACCGATTGCAATGCAGAGTCTTGCATTGAGCAGTGAGGAATGCTCCATGATCCAACCCTCCTGCAAGCCCACCGGCAGGTTCAAAAGTATCATATCCGGCGTATGACTGTTGATCTCGTTGACGATCGCCGCATCCTCCATGCCCTGTTCACAGGAATAGGAGCCTACCATCCGAAGCTCCGGCTGCATCTTCTTGCAGTAATGCAGCAGTTTCTCCACTGCCTCCTCCGTGTCGGCAATGATATAAAGCGTCCGGTCCTCCTTGATCAGATTCTCCAACATCATTCCAAGGCTGCGGTAATTAACTACCATGTCTCCCGCCTCCAGTGCATCGACATGATGCGTTGCCAGAAGTGCCTTCTCTCCCGGCAGAAACAGGTCTGCTTTTTCCAGAAGTGCACGGTACTCCTCATCCTCCATCGCCTTGTTCAGCATCTTCGTGGAAGCAAACATGATGACATCAAGATGATCATCCGTCAGATATTCATTCATTTTGCGGACAAAGACATCGTTACTCATCATATCCACGTCAATATCCATAATTTTAACTGATGCTTGCATAATCAAATCCCATTCTAATTGGCATCTACCGTGCCAAGAATAATTTCGATATCATAACCATCCGGTGTCTGACCTACAACAAGTTGCGGATCTTTGAAATAAGTCGTCAGATCAGCCCCCCACTTCTTTTTGGAAACAATGATCTTTGTTCTGGTCAAAACCTCCTGTGTATAATCACCAACCTTCGGCACAGTATAGCCGGCATCCACAAGTGTCTTCTGCTTGGCTGCTGCCAGACCGGAGATCTTGCTTCCGTTCAGGATGATGATCTTCTTGCCCTTGGAGCTTACCTGCTTCTTGGCAGGAACTGACTTTTCTTCACTCTGTGGTGTTGTGTATGTCTCTGTTACATTCTCAATATCACTGATAATCTTTGATGCTGACGCAGTATCTACTGTAAACAGCTTGCCGTTGTACTCGCCAGGCAGCGCCCAGTAATGATACAGTGAGGAGTCCATCTTCATATATGACTCAATATATCCGATCTTATTGTATACTGTCAGGTTGGACTGTATTCCGTCCTGATTATACTGATCCTTGATATACGCCATGATCTTTGTCTCATCGCCGGCAATATCCTTCAGCTGATTCGTAAAGGAATCGCTGAGCACCATCACCTTCATTGTCACAGAAGAATTATACTGCTGTGCCTGTTCGCCTGGTGAAGGTGATGCGGATGCAGACTGACCAGAGCCGTCAAGCACCTTTGCGTACTGTGTTGTCATCTTCTGCTCCTGATAATGCAGGTCGTAAATTTCCTGAGAAATCACCGTGAAATAACTGATATCTGTCTTTAACAGCTTCTCCATAATAAGCTCAGCATAACCATATGCCTCGGCATCCTCCAGATCAGAAAAATAACGGCGCAGCTTTGACAGACGTACGATCTGCGGAATCTCCTCATCCACAACACAAAGCTTCTGATACATCTTTGCCGGGATCGTATAATCTGCATTGGTCGGAATTGTAATATAATCCATATTGTTTGTCTTGGTGTTGCAGATCTCCAGCATCATATGGGTGATCATCTGCTTGTCATTGACCACGTAGATCAGATTCTTGGAAATCTCATCTGTCTTCGCCTGATCCAGAATAGATTCCAGCTCCTTCTCCTGTACATCCAGCTTTCCTGCCTCCAGCTGCTTTGACAAATATTGATAAGAAACCTTGTAGCTGATCACACCGACTGCGAGAATCGATACGATCACCAGAATAGATTTTAATAAGCTCTTAAAAAAGAACAACACTGCATTTTTTTTCATATCAGTACCTTTCTTTACCATCCGGATACTCCGATGGAAAATTCGCAAATTTGTACAACATTCCAGCAAATTATAGCAAACTTCCTAAAATGTGTAAAGCCTTGTATTCAAAGTAACTTTCATTTACTATATAGCTGCTATATATAGTACAGTGAAATTGTCTAAGGAAAGGATTTGATCAGAAATGAACATGCATCACATTATCATCACCGGCGCATCCCGTGGAATCGGGCACGCCACAGCACTTTTATACGCTTCCATGGGCTGGAATATTTCAATCTGCAGCCGCCACTGTGATTATCAGATGACACAGACACAGGATGCGATCACGGCTGCGGGCGGACAGTATTTTTCCTTTTGCGGCGACATGGGAAATGCAGCGGATGCAGAGGAATTTCTGGCGAAGGCAGTCCGGACCTTCGGTACTCCGGAGATCCTTGTCAACAATGCCGGTATCTCTCATATTGGTCTGTTGCAGGATATGACTCCGATGCAGTGGGATGATATCATCCGCACAAATCTTTCCTCTGTCTTTTATACCAGCCGAGTGATCATCCCTTATTTCCTACAGGAAAAGCACGGCAGGATCATCAACGTTTCCTCTGTCTGGGGCAGTGTCGGCGCATCCACGGAGGTCGCATATTCTACAACAAAGGGCGGGATCAACGCCTTCACCAAGGCACTGGCAAAGGAGCTGGCACCAAGCGGCATTCCGGTTAATGCCGTTGCCTGCGGCATGATTGACACCTCCATGAACAGCTTTCTTGATCCGGAGGAGCTTGCCGCCGTCATCGACGAGATTCCTGCCGGACGAGCCGGAACACCGCAGGAGGCAGCCGCTCTGATCCGTCAGGTTGCCGAAGCCCCGGACTATATGACCGGTCAGATCATTACGCTCGATGGCGGCTGGATCTGACCTTTACCGTTCATAAAACTCTTTTGTATGCACGATCTCCGGCGGCACCTCTACCTGATTCTTTTCCCATACACGAAACTTCATATCGTATTCTTTACACTTTTTGGCACGTTCTCTCTCAAAGCGTGCCATCGCATTCATAAATACCGGCTGTCCCTCCAGATTCTGACGCAGTTCCTGCGTAAACGGGCAGTAGGTTGCCATGATCTCGCGCACTGGCTTACTAAGCAGCATGCCTCCCTGGGATTCATGCAGGATCCAGTTCATGTAATCCGCCGCAAATATTTCTCTGGAATTATTCCGGTGCTTCTGTATCTGAAGCTTTAATTTCTCCTTACGATCATCCGACAGGTCCCTGTTCTTGCGGTAAAACTGCAGGAAATCCGAATACTCACTGGTGAGCGACTTATACTGGATATTATTCCAGTACACGCCCTGCATCGTACGACACAGCTCCCACCGGAAAGAACCCGCCAGATGCGCTACTGTCTTGTCCAGATCTCCCTCCAGAAAAGCCGGAAGGATCAAGCGTCCCTCTGAATCTCTCTTTCTGCCGCTGAGCTCCTGCCACATGATATCTCTCGATCCCACAGTCGGCATCAGTATCACATCCGGACAGACCTCCACCTGAATAAATTCTTTCTTGATGTCGGAGATCTCTCCCGTATAAAGCACCTCCCGGTAAAAGACGGAGTAATCGATCCGGCGCAGTCTGTTAAACGCCGCAGAGACCTTCTCCTTGGAAAGAAAATTCCTTTCCAGATTAGAACAGCCCTCGGTATACAGAAACGGCACAAAGGATACGATCTGACCACTGACAAGACGGTGCGTCAGCCGGAACATGTTCATAACCTCAAAATGCAGCCTCTGTTTCCGGCTTTTGAGCAGACTCTTCTTCTGCTCTTCAGTAATCTCTTTATTTTTTAGTTTATCTCGAAGAAATTCTTCATAATCCATATCAAATTCATTCTTGGACGGCATACGATCCCCGTCCATCACTGCTGTGAGCCATTCCTTCATATCAAAGACATGACATCCGTTTTGGTAGATGCTGCCCTGATCCAGCGTCAGAAGATCCTCGATCATGTCCTCCCTGAGCAGCCGTTCACTCAAGAAACCGTAGCGCAGGAAAAGCTCCACCTCTGCCGGAGCCTCCTCTGCCGACTGATAATCCTTCAGAAAAACCTTCTCGTAGATTGGATAGTAGTCCTTCATAAGATTACGTCTCAGGCTCCTCGCCTCATCCGTCGAGCTTTCCTTATCCTCCAGCGCCTCAAACTGTGCTACGAGATCTTCAAAACGCTCGGCGCGTTCCTGTTCGATCTCCCCAAAAGAAAGAATCGTTCCCAGCGAATCTACAAGCTCCGACACATCGACGCCGCAGTCCTCCACAAGCGCCAGCGTATCTCCCGGCACGTCCGGTCCGCCTGTGCCATGCGAAGGATTCAACAGATTATAATATGTCTCCTCCATTGTTCCACGGTCGATCACACACTCCACATCCGCCCGCTTCTGCAGGACACTTTCCAGAGAATTGATCCGGTCGATCACCTCATCAAGATCTGTCATCACTCCGGAAGCATCCTGGCCGGCACGCTGCAACGTCTGCGCAAACCCAGACACCGCCAGATACAAATTTCTGCCGTCGAGGATCAGATAGTGCATCATCTGACTCAGATATTCCGTCAGCGACTTACTGTAATCATGGAGCTGATGCAGCAGTCCGACCTGCTCCCTCACATGATAAATGCATATCTCGGCAGAGCTTCCGTAAAACGCCTTCTGCACATCCATCGGCACCTTGGCGCACGCCTGATAATAATGCACCTTATCCAGTGAAAGCATCTGCGGCTCGTCAAACGGGTGCAGTTTCTCCACCGCCGCAAGCTCCTCAAAGACAGTTCCCGTCTCTTGGGCAAGCTGCCGGCACTTGTGATATATCCGAAAAGTCATCTCATAGGAGCCCTCAGCCGCCTCCTGCAGCTCCTCATAAGCACGTTCCTGCTCTGCCAGAGAACGGTGAAGTCCCACAACCATCAATGCCACATAATCCTTATTGATCTTCATGATTCCCCTAAGATCACTCATCGCTCCGGATGATGGAAATACATAGATTACCGCATTGGTCAGTGCCGTATACGTCACACCGTGCGCCCCTCTGTTGAGATCCCGGATTCCCAGAAAGCAGCCGGAGCCCACAACCAGATTAAGACCATATCCATGCACACGGATCCTGCCCTTTACCACCATGGCGATCGAATCAAGAAACTCTCCCGCCTCGTAAATATCCGTATCTTGGATGATATGATTAATGCTTCCTTTTTTCAGTTCTGCTTTCACCGCTTATCCCCCTTTGCCATCCGTACCATTTACCTAACTTTATTTTATCAGAAATAACACCGAAATTAAAGAAAAAAGTGGAGCATTCTCCACTTTCCCTATTGATCATCTGTATATAATTTATCAGGATCCGTCTGTCCTCTATCCGAAGACTGACAGCTCTTATCTATATAAAAACCGTGCATTCTGCGTTGTACGCATCATTGCAGACGTTACCAATACAGTTAGCTCGGCTCCGGCAACCTCACGGCACACGGGAGGGCTCACTTAGTGCTGCTAGGTTCCCCTCCTGACACGGTTCATGAGTTCCCATTGCGCAAGACCAAAACGTCATCACCACTTATATCGGGCGGCTCCGCAATCAATGCATCCGAAACAGAACATCACCCCTGCTATAGCGGATTGCAGGTACAGGGCACCGCTATCTCCCCGGCTAGCACGGAAGCTTTATGACATACTTCACACAATTTATGTTAGATGTTAATTATATCCTCTCCCGCGTAAGCTTGTCAAGATATATTTCCTTGTTATTTTCATCACCGCATGATACACTAAGGCAATACAGACATAACATTGGGAGGAATACCTGTAATGCAACCACAATACGAGACCAGCCGTCTTCTCCTCAGCGTAAGCCATCCGGATAAGGCAGCCGGTGTGCTTGAATTTTACGAACGAAACCGAGACTTTCTGGAGCCGTATGAGCCGGTCAAAAGACCCGGGTTTTATTCTCTGGATTTTCAACGGACGAATCTTACATTTGAATATAATTCCTTTGTGAAGGCAAGACATCTGCGCATGTGGATGTATCTCCGGGACCGTACCGACGTTCCCATCGGTACGATCTGTTTCAGCAATTTTCTGCACGGTGCATTTTCAAGCTGTATGCTTGGCTACAAGACCGACAAGGATCATCTGCAGCAGGGCTACATGACCGAAGCGCTTTCTTTTCTGATTCCTCTCGTATGCCGCGAATACCGCTTTCACCGGATCGAGGCATATGTCATGCCGGACAACGAACCGTCGATCGCATTGCTCAAGAAGCTCACCTTCCATCGGGAGGGGCTGCTTCATGACTTTGCGCAGATCAACGGCAAATGGGAAAATCATTACATATATACTTATCTTACATGATCTGCCGCTTCTGTTTTCTGTGCTCCCCCCGCCGGCTTTTCTTTCTTCAGCTTCTGCTGACGGCGAAGCTCCTTAAAGAAATCCTTGAGCAGCTTCTGGCAGTCCTCCTCCAGAATCCCGGTTTGCAGCCGGACCTGATGATTGAGCTGCTGCATCTGAAGCAGATTGATAATACTTCCGGCGCATCCCGCTTTCGGATTCATGGCTCCCACGACAACCTCCGGAATCCTCGCCTGAACGATCGCCCCCGCACACATCGGACACGGTTCGAGCGTTACATACATGGTACATTCCTCCAGCCGCCAGTCACCCAGCTTCTTACTCGCCTTGCGGATCGCGCTGATCTCAGCATGTCCCAGTGCCGATTTCTGCTGATTTCTCTTATTGTAGCCTCTGGCAATGATCTTGCCTTCATATACGATCACACAGCCGATTGGCACATCTCCGGCTTCCCCCGCCTTTTTCGCCTGACGGATCGCCTCTTTCATATATTTTTCCTGTATTTTCTGTTCTTCCATGTTCATCCTCATTCCAATTTAATGATATTGGGGGCAAGGGTATTTTGACCCCGGCGGATTACTCCATTGCATCCGTGAATCTATCAGAATCATACGCTATCCGGACGAAAATGTCATCCTCTTTCGCAAAATCCATGGAACGAAAGTTTATCAAAAGCTATTTTCTGCGGCATCATCTGTCCGCCGGAGCCTGCCCTGCACGCATACAACGATCAGCCCCGATCACTCCTGCGCATGAACAGCGATCAGCCAGTATCCAAATGCGCCGTGTCTGTCCTTCACCCTGGAGAGTGGCTGAAAACGAAGCATCCGGCACTCCTTCGCCCATTTGCTGTTTTCTTCGCTGTAAATGCCCGGCACGCCAACCGCATACTCCTGCCTGCCGATGCACGCAAAAATCAGATGACGATAACAGTAATAGCCCCGCAGAAGAAACGGATTGCCGGCAAGCGACCAGTACGCCACCGGAAGATTTCCGATGTCCTTCAGGTCAATGCGGACGCATTCTCCCATCTCATCAATTTCAAACGGGTACATTTTCGGGAACACGGAAAGCATCCGTTCTCCAAAGTCCGGGCGCTCTCTGCGGGAACAGGCTTCCACAGAGGAGGCTTCTGCAAAAGATGCCTCCTCCAGTCCCGTTGCTGCCTGCAAGGCATCGTCCAGAGCATCCTGACGCCGCTGCACAGGTTCTGCCCTTTCGGATTCCTGCCGGATTTCTGTAGATGCCGTGTTCACCGCCTGCGGCCGACTCTCCTCCGATCCGCTCCCGGCATCTGATCTGTTCCCGTCATCCCGGTCGTCCTCTGCCTTCCATCCGTCAGCTTCCTTTTCCGGTGCTGCTCCCGAGACCGTGATATCCTTCCAGGTTGTCGCATAAAACACATTTTCCGGTCCGCTCAGATAAATCCCGTCAATCCGGTCAAACGCATATTCCGAACCTGCCATCCTGTCAACCGGCGTCTCCACCCTTCCGGCAAATCCGCTGCCGTTTCGCGCAAGCTTTCCCGCCGGGATCCGCTGCATGCCACCCTCATTTTGTATAAAAAAGAAAACTGACGGAGATACTGAAACCGTGTCCTGAAGACGTATTGTCACACGGCATCTCCGGTCATTCCGTTCAATCCTTGCATAGCCTGTGTTTTTTCCTTTTATCCCCTTATCATATCGATAGAGATAGGAAACCATTCTCTGATATCCACTCATATTTCCTCCATTCCGGAATACCCGACGCTAATTGACCGCCGTGCATGCTCCACATCATAATAGTAAATTGTATGTGCCCCCTTTGTCCGTTAGAACGTTATAGTGGACAATTTATCAATAAATTGCTATACTAAAATTTATGTGTATATAGAAAGGAAGGATTACATTATGAGCGAAAACTGTTCCCATGATTGCGGAAGCTGCTCAGCAGATTGCAGCAGCCGTTCCCCACAGAGTATGATCGAACAACCCAATAAAGAAAGCCGGATCGACAAGGTAATCGGCGTTGTCAGCGGTAAGGGCGGTGTCGGAAAGTCCATGATCTCTTCCATGCTTGCCGTCAACCTGCAGCGAAAGGGACATCGCACAGCCATTATGGATGCCGATGTGACCGGTCCATCCATTCCAAAGGCATTCGGCATCACACAGCATGCCGTTGGCACAGATACCGAGATCTTCCCGGTCGAGAGTAAGACCGGCATCCAGACCATGTCCGTCAACCTTCTTCTGGAGGATTCCAATGATCCTGTCATCTGGAGAGGTCCTGTGATCGCCGGCACGGTAAAACAGTTCTGGACTGACGTTGTTTGGAAGGATGTCGACTACATGATCGTCGATATGCCTCCGGGAACCGGTGATGTCCCACTTACCGTATTCCAGTCACTTCCTGTAGACGGTATCGTGATCGTGACATCCCCACAGGAATTAGTTTCTATGATCGTTGGAAAGGCAGTCCGCATGGCAAAGATGATGAACGTGCCAATTCTTGGTATCATCGAGAACATGAGTTATGTGGAATGTCCGGACTGCGGAAAGCACATCAATATTTTCGGTGAAAGTCATGTTGACGAGGTTGCAAAACAGTATGATCTGCCTGTTCTCGGACGCATCCCTATGACCGCTGAGATTGCTGCCGCAAGTGATGCCGGTAACGTAGAGGGTCTTGAGGGAGACTGGTTCAACGATGCCGTTGCTGCGATCGAGGGATTGAAATAATCCCGCAATCCCGTTACCGGGATTGAATCATTCAAATAATCTGAAAAATGCACCGGAATCAGGATGAACCCGGTGCATTAATTAACGATACTGTTTCTTGATCTCTTTAAAATCACACTTCCCGGACAATGCCGGGATCTCATATGCGTCTGATAAATTTATCGCCGTTCCAGTGCAATACGCGCCATCTGCTCCGCATCCTCCTTTGTATCTGCTGCCGCGAGAAAGCCCGTCGGATGACAGAATCTGGCTGTCGCAATGCCGCTGACCTTCGGAAGCTCCTGCGGATCACAGCCCCACCATTCCTGCGGAAAATCACAGGCAAGGCTGCGATCCTCCTTCGACTTCGGAACTCCCTGCACACTATAGCCTCCACGGTTGGACGGATACACCGTAAACTGATAACCGCTGCCGATCACATTTCTCTTCCAAGGCACGTAACAAGGTAAGATCAACACCTCACCATCACACTCTTCCATCGCCTTCACAACTACCTCGGAAGCTCTTCTGAGTCCCTGAATGCTCTCGATGTAATGCATCAGAATCTTCTCCGCAAATGTCTCTGCCTCCCAGAACCTGTCATCATACGAGGCATCGGAATCCCAGCCCGGATTAAACTTCTCCATCAGCTCCGACAGGGTATTCTCTGAACCTGTATTATCGGACTCATCTAACGGCTGGATAAACTTCTCATCAAAATCTGCCGCTTCCTCCTCCGTCAGGAAACAGGAACCAAACTCGCGCCAGAGAAGACCGAATGCCGCATACGGCACGCCATTCTCACGGATCTCCTTGTCCTGCTGGTGATGGTCAAATCTGCCTCGTCCAATATCATATACGATCCCGTCAAAATTCTCCGGCACATCAAAGCCTCTCTCCACCTGAATATCCGGATTTATCAGACGAAGAAGCGCCGTGGAAAACAGATCATCCGCATGAAACTTGGCGCCGTGCGTAAATCCATGATCCGGCACAAGACCGGTAACTTCCTTTTCAAACTTAATCATAGTTACAATATCCTCCTGATCTGTTGTCTCTCTAACAGCAAAAAGCCCCTGTTTTGAGGCTTTTTACACGATATGAATAAGTATTTATCCTTTTCAGATATATATTACAGCATTGCTTCCAGAGACTCACGAACCGCCTTAATAAATCCCTCGCTGTTGAGTACCGTCACATCCTTCATGCTTGTGATCAGTGCCAGATCCTTTGTCATCTTTCCATTCTCGATCGTAGAAAGCGTTGCCTTCTCAAGCTTATCTGCAAACGCCATGAGTTCAGGAATGTTATCCAACTCACCACGCTTACGCAGAGCGCCAGTCCATGCAAAGATCGTTGCAACGGAGTTTGTAGATGTTTCCTCGCCCTTCAAATGCTTGTAATAATGTCTCTGAACGGTTCCGTGAGCAGCCTCATACTCATACACACCGGAAGGAGATACCAGTACGGAGGTCATCATTGCCAGAGAGCCGCATGCAGAGGATACCATGTCACTCATGACATCACCATCATAGTTCTTGCAGGCCCAGATAAATCCGCCCTTTGCCTTCATGACACGGGCAACCGCATCATCGATCAGTGTGTAGAAATACTCGATGCCTGCTGCCTCAAACTTCTCCTTGTATTCCTTATCATAGATATCCTGAAAAATATCTTTGAAATTATGGTCATAGATCTTAGAGATCGTATCCTTTGTAGCAAACCACAGATCCTGCTTTGTATCCAGTGCATAGTTAAAGCATGCCTTTGCAAAGCTCGTGATGGACTTGTCTGTATTGTGGATGCCCTGAATGATACCGGGACCATCAAACTCCTGAATCGTCTGACGGATCTCTTTGCCGTCTGCACCGGTAAATACTAACTCTGCCTTACCTGCTCCCGGCACCTTGATCTCTGTATTCTTGTAAACGTCACCATAGGCATGACGTGCCAGTGTGATCGGCTTCTCCCAGTTCTTCACGCAAGGCTCAATGCCCTTTACCTGGATCGGTGCGCGGAAAACAGTTCCATCCAGTGCTGCACGGATCGTGCCGTTCGGAGACTTCCACATTTCCTTCAGATTATACTCTGTCATGCGGGCAGCGTTAGGTGTGATCGTTGCACACTTAACAGCAACACCGTACTTCTTGGTTGCCTCCGCAGAATCGATCGTCACCTGATCGTTTGTCTCATTACGATACTCCAGTCCGAGATCATAATACTCTGTCTTCAGATCAATAAAAGGAAACAGAAGCTCATCCTTGATCATCTTCCAGAGAATTCTGGTCATCTCATCTCCGTCCATCTCTACTAATGGAGTTGTCATTTTAATTTTTTCCATTGTCTGTTTCCTCCTGCTTATCATTTATATTGACTATTCATTCGTAGTTCTGAATGAGTAATTCACGGATCCGATTTTCTGCCAGGCTATAACTCAGTTTTCTAATAGCCCTGCCTTTTCAAATTTTGTATTACATGTAAAATATGTTCATCAGCTAATTGTTCTGCCTGATCGGCATCTCTTTCTTTAATTGCCTGAAGGATCTGCTTATGCTCCCGAATTGATTTTCTCGCCCGTTCTTCCGACACGATTGAATCTTTTCTTGCCGACTGGACATATTCATGGAAATCTGATAAAACTCTCGCAAGCATACGACTGCCTGATGCCTCATACAAAATTGTGTGAAACCGTCCGTCCAGCCCTGTCACCTGCTCTGTATTAAAAGCATTTCCTTTCTTCATTTGAAATTCTGATAACAGAATCGTCTCTTCCAGTCTGTCAATCTGTTCCTCTGTGATATTCTCCACAGCCCATCTTGCACAAAGCCCCTCTAATGTAGACCTCATATAATAAATATCCCAGATATCTTTTTTCGAGATGCCATTAACATAAGCTCCTCTGTTCGGCACGATTGAAACCAGTCCCTCCAGTTCCAACTGACGAAGTGCTTCTCTGACCGGAGTTCTGCTGACTCCAAGCTCTTTCCCCAGCGTTGCTTCTTTCAATTCATCATTCTGCTTATATTTCCCTTTCAGAATATCTTCACGGATTCTCTGGAAAACTCTTCCTCCGAGCGAATGTTCCTGATGCTCTTCCATTTTGTCTCCTCTCATCCTTTTTCCCACAGCGGGCAATGCACTGACCAACGATACATTCCAGTATCTCTTTTTTGCATTCTTGTATAATTGTATACAATTATACATCTTTTGTCAAGTTTCGATTCGAGAAATTCATTTATCCAGATTTTTCAAAAACATTCATTGTCTTAAGAAACCCCAAGTGAACTGCTTCCCGTCAAGTAGACAATCAAAA